>JAABUH010001992.1_pt1 | contig 20778 bp, 27 predicted proteins | sample 5559121 | NCBI WGS metagenome assembly JAABUH01 (sample SAMN10711871, study PRJNA513364) | rock metagenome | isolation source: Antarctica rocks | place: Antarctica: Victoria Land, Battleship Promontory nord | collected 2015-12-28
ATAAATGTGTGCTTAGGCTGCGTACTTGGTGAACAGCACCAGTCTGCTTCGGATAACCCCAGTACCAATCCAACCCCAGAGCCAGCAATGGATGACAAGAAGCTGGGTAGTGGGACAAGAGGGTGACTTCGGTATGGTCAAGTTTTCTTGAATATGCGAAACGTTCCCGCGCATTTTGTGCTGACGCCAACTCGACAAGTTGTGTAAGTCGCGTGTCAAACCGCACCTTTACGCCCGTTTATGTCATGACGCACCTTCCGTGTGTGTGCGCAGAGTGCGTGCAGCAAACTGTCATAGGACACGTACACAGGCAGCCATCGTCTTCTGATCAGAGGGCAAATTCAAATTATCTTTGTACTGATGGCCGGCGTGGGAGCGTAACAGAGGAAATGCAGACGACTCGTGAGGCGAAACTGTCGAATGACAGCCGGCAGACAGTTGCTCTTGGCAGACCTGGCATTGTACAGAGAAGTATTTGCTCCTCCAGCCATGACAACTAATGTTAAGGTGCCTGCCAGTTGACAGGCTATAGATGACGCACGAGTGTGCCTGGTGGAAGCACAGCGAGGTGATGCTTATCTTCAGCTCCTACTGTCTACTTGCTGTCTCTTTGTGTCTGTGCAGTCTGCCCAAGCAGGTGCAGGGACCTGTCATCTCAAGTCTTGCAGCTTCATTCATGGCTGATGGTTGTCCTGCAGAGTATACCAGCGCTGGTGTCCATGCACTGGATAGCTGTTCCACAGGTGCAGCAGACTTGGGAGTTGTTGTCGAGTATGTCCACATATATGCTCTTTCCCTGACTTGTTTGTGTCTCCATCCTTCCTGCAAAAGTGTCTTTCTGTCTTGATCATGCACCGCTTGCTGCAGCCCGGTGTTGGTTATGCGCCACATTTCCAGCTGATGTGCAGTGCTTTCCTTTGAAGCTGATGCTGCATACTCATTTTCAGGTGGATCTTTCAGGTTCCAGCTACCAGCATTTGATGCGTCAGCTTCTGAAAGTGACCTGATGGACGTGAGATATGGCAGAAAGATCTAACCAGACAGCAGCATCACGTCCTGGTGTCACTGCAGATCATATGATTTGTTTTGATGACAGGGCAGCCAGTGCTCACTTGAGACTTTGTGACACATGTTAGCAGGTAACAAAGTTCAAGCTGTGCTGGCAGCAAGTTTGCATGCGACTGTGATGCAAATTATGTCACCTAAAGACACATATCAAGTGTACAGTTTTGTGAGCTCACTGTTGCTGCAGCCTCATCACAACATGTTTCAATGCAGCAAGTCACCGGATCAGCAGAGAAAGTGTTGCCTTCATATCAAAGCTGCCATATTGATAGGGGGTGGTGCATTATACACTGCTTTGTTTGATGCAGCTGAACAAGTTGCCGGCGATCCAAACGGCGGGCATCAAGTTTTCTGATTTTGATTGAGACTCGTGTGAGCCAGCCACTGCCGACTTTGCACTGCAAAGACCTTTTAGGTATGCAGCAACCATGTTTTGAGCTTGTTGATGACAGCTCAGTTTGGCAACCTGTTGAATGCATAAAGGGGAGAGTGCTGTCAACACACACAGGCATTTAGCTACCTTTTTTGGAATTGTCTGGTGCACAACCTGCAGAGCTGAGAGCTTTCGTCAGTCACATGTCAGCAACTACAAACCTCTGATGCCCAAGTTCTCAGCTACAGCTCAGACCACTTTGAGTAATGGGCTTGTTTGCTGCTTGTCACTGCTGTTGCATTCACAGTCTCTTGCCTCATCAAGCAGTCCATGCAGTGCTGGCTGTACACTGCCAGCTTCATTGTGTCTCTGTGATAAATCACGAGGCTTTGCTGTCATTGGCCATGCACTCACATAATTTCCCCATAGATGCAAGGAACAACATCTTGTGAGTGCAGGCAAGAAGAGCAAGCTGGCAGAGATAATGGCCACCATGTGCAACCCTGCCAGCATGGTGAACCTTGAGCTAGTCTGTGCAAGCATCTATGCCTGCTGCGGAGGCTGGTATCACGCAAAACTTGGCTGGCGTGTTAAATGCAAGTCACAGTGTGGTGCTTGTTCACGATAGGCATGGCTACAGGATAGAACACGTGTTATGTTGTGGCGACGTGGACCCTGTGCAGAAGCTTGGAGTAACCTTATGACATATTAATGCAGACATATATACAAGCAACCAGTAGCCTCAGGATGCTTGCTGGGACTGCGTGCTAATGAGCGCTCTGTGAATCTAGCACAGTGTGTGTGCACAAGTACATATGCATGATGCAAAGCAGCATCTTTTTCCTTCTGGACAGTCATGCTATGCAATAATGGGTACCAGTTCTGTCTTGCGACTTGACAGGTGTACACCGTCTTACATATGTCTTGAATGCAAAACGTGGCTCTTCATGGATGTCAAGGGCTATGGCTGGCAGTGAGTAGCAGAGCAGTGGATGGGGGCAGCTGCTGCACTGCTTGCATTGCAGAGCAACTCTAGCAAACAACCTGTAAGTACCTATTAATTGTAATTTCCTTGTTTGTGAACCTTCTTGACAAGTACAACATAACCTGCTGTACCACAGCAGTTTTCACAGCTGCAGCTAGTTTCTTACAGCTATGCAATAGTTTCCAAAAGTGTACAGCAGCTTCCACAGCAACAATTTGGTTTTCCAGCTGCACAGTGGCTTACAGGTGCACACATGCAGGCAATGTTGCACACCTGCTGTGGAACTGACGCATCAGCTCTCTCAGCTATGAAATTGTAGTCTCAGTTGCAGACTTCCATCAGCCCGACACCATATGCCTGCTATAAATACCTCTGTGGCTAAGTAACAGCTACACTCTGTGGACAGCTCTTTGATTAACTGCTGTTTGCATGTTGCTGAATTGCAGGTGTAATGGTATACTGCTTAGGTGTCATTGAATTGCAACAACACAAAGCAGCTGATTTCTGCCAGTATGCATGATTGCTAGGACTCCTTTGGGTTTGCCAATTGGACTTTATGAAGTTGATGTTGCTGCTCTGCAATCACTGCAGATTATGCAGCAGCCAATGAGCCTTTGCTGGCTGCAAAGGCTAAGAATCTTTTGATAGTTGCAGAAAGCAGGGGCTCCAAGGCTCCTTCATCATCAGCTCTTCAGCCCAGGCTGCAGGCTGGCAAAGCTGGCAGGCCAAAGGACGGTACAGCCAAGCCGGCCAGGGAAGGGGAAAGTAGGCAGGGAAGATGGGTTCCAAGCAGCAGGGCTGAATGACTCAGATGACCCTGATCAGTGAGATCATGGACAAAGAGGACCCTGAAAGGTATCCAAGCCAGGTACAGCCATTTGCCTGTGTCTGTGCATGTAGCTGAGGTTGCTTGCTACTTCTGCAGCCCTTATGTCAGTTGCCAGGTAGCTGTGCTTTGCACAAGAGCTGACTGATGTGTAGCTAGCTGTTGACATCCAAGGAGACATCCAGACGCATCACACGATTTCCCACAAATCTGTACACATTGTACCCACAAGGCAGAGGTGTTTGTATTCTGATGCTTGGCTTACAATCCTGCCCACTGAGCACCAAAGTGCTTCTTGTTTGTGCAGGCTGACAACTCAAATGGACAAAGCTTTGTGCATTGATGAGGTGTGCAGCAGGGAATGGCTGCCATCTGTGTGAAGGGGCACCATCCCTGAAGATCAGGAGCTTGCTGTAGCTTGGTCATGATCAAGCGATACCGGTCATGCATTTTACGTCCTTGGCAGCCATGTCTTACATGCAGTTTTTGGCTATGGTGTTTGATGTTATGCGCTAGGCATCCTGTAGGCTTGCTGCTTTCGGTTGCTTGCAATGTTTGTGTCAGTGTACACGCGATTGTGTGACAGCACTTGCCTTTGTACTTGTCTGTGTAGTGTGTCTCACTGTAGGCAGAGTGCACATGTACAGTGTTTAGATCAGTGTAAATTTGCAGACTAGGGGTAGATGCAGTCTAGACAACCTGAGGTACAGGGTAGCCAGTGCAGCAGCCAGCTTTCAGCCTGAATTTGCCTGTTTCAGCCGAGGTCTAGACAGATCTGATAAGACTATCAGCCTCAGTCACATCCTACCTGATGCAAAAGATGAGACACAATAAGACCTGTCTAAATTATTGCACAATTAGACACGATCAGACCTATCAGAAGTGCTATCTGAAGTGGTCCTCATGGGACAGTTTCAGCATGGGCTGAACTGGGCTGAAGTCTCGGAAACAGTGAGACAGTTTCAGCATGGATCCCATAGTCATGGTGGTAAACAAGGAATGGAGCCAGGCTGAATTGCGTTTAGAGGTGTTTTGAAGGCGTCTTAACTTGTCTAAAGCTGGCTGAATTATGGGCTGAAAAAAGTCTGAGGAATCCTGAAGAACAGGCCGTTCACACAGGTTCGGAGGGGCTTTTTGCGGACACTCTGACGCGCTCTGATTTCAAAGAGGGTCAGACACGCATCAGACACACGTTCCGAGGCAAGGTCAGAAAATCTAGGAATGTAACAGACAATAAACCTTGACAGCAAAGCAAAATTGTTGCACAAGTCGAGATTGGGGAAAGCAGCACTTTTCAGTCAAACAACCATTCAACCAAAATGTGTACACATGAACATGACATGCAAAAATGTGCCCTCACAACATGTCAGACTTGGGGAAAATGCATGAATCATGGAGGGTCAAGATCAAATACAGCATGCTTTTCAGCAGGAAGGAACCAGGCCGCGCCACGCATTTACATGCTTCTTTGATTGACGGTGCCTGTAAAGTGAAGACTGAAGCGAAAATGTTGAGCAACTGCCGCCAGAACGTAGACGTGTGATGGCGTGGGATTTTACTGTGGTGCTTCATGGTGGGCCCAGAATTGTTCAAATGTCAGGCCATGAGACAGGAAGTCTTTCTGTAGGCGCAATTTATCGTGCATGCATCCCAAGCTGTCTCTGCTTTTTCTTAGCTTTCAGCTGATTGATCCATGCCTGGTGAAAGGTTTGTGTCTCTTCGTCACTCAGTGGTGTTAGGTATTGCTCCATTGGGTTATTCATACTCAAGTCTGATTGGGGGGGAATGCAGGCCCATATGGTTTTGTGTTGAGAAAGTAATTTATTGCCTTCAGGTCAAGTTTGATCTTTGTGTATGTGTCTTTCCCATGTAAAACAGTTCACCCCTCTTAGATTTATTTGTGAAGTTTGGTTCCATCTGAATCTGCATCACTCTACAGTTCAGAGCTGACGCACTCTAAGCTAAACTAAAGGATATGTCCAGATTGTGCTGGCTTCTCAGCAGACGGCAGGAGAATCTTCAAACAGGGAGCCTACGCAGTGTTCTGGCAGACAGGGTAGCAGCCCCGGGCGAAAGGCGAAAGCTTGGCGATAGGGTCAGACCTTCATCATTTTCATTGGGAGTGGTAGCGGTTGCAAGCAAATGCTGCCATTGCCCCAATGGTGCAAAGCAGACATCATTAGACTATCGAGCACCAACATGTAACAACCATCATACTTTTTGACAACGTTCAGGGATTGTGTGCATATTCACCTGTAGAGATTGAAGAGCTCAGGTCATACTCATCATTGATGTCACCCAATTCTGCATGAGCTAGTGTCGCTGCTGAGACTGCAGCTGATGCTACTAACAACTCATAAGGGCTGGGTGGTTGAAATCCACATCTTCAATGCAACTTGACTCACGCACAAAGTAGTCAACCTCCCTCTGCTTGACATCAGCTGCGGTATACCCTGCAAACAGCTCTATCAGCTCTGCAGATGAACACAACTCCATAGAATCAGCTGTGTTGACAAGCATTGGATGGTCCACCGACTGTGGCTGCACTGGTCCATCTGTGGAAGCATTCATTGCCATGAGGATTGCATCTGCCTCAGCCTAATGACTCATCTAACCCCCTGTGCATGTGCCCCTTTGAAGTGTTCTCACTGTCGACAAAACCATCTCTATCGATAGTGAAGTCTACCTGGGGCTCAGGTGCAGCAGGATCCATGCTTGACAACGCAGTGAGGCGCAGAGTTTCAGCCCTTTTCTTGCTTTTGCACTACAGTTGCCGCCTTAGGGTTTTCACAGGGTTTCAAGCATTCGCTCGCCCGAGGGCGAAAGCTTTTGCCCTCTTTCGCCGGGCGAGGCTTTCGCCTTTCTGCCAGAGCACTGGTTCCACTTGAAACGGTCAGTAACGATCTCAGCAGATATGTGCACAGATTGAGGACCTGCGGGTCTGCTCTAGCGACAACACTGCCCTCACACTGCTCCCCAACGTCACGGAGGCTTCCTGGTCAGGCAGCCAACGGAGCAACAGGAGCCACCCCTGTACTACACATCCTCTTTGGTGTGGGGAACAGCTGTCAATGCAACAGTCACCTCTTTCGAGTCTGGTTACAGTGAGCCCTGCTCTGTCTGTTCATCCCAATTGTTGCATCATGTGCACAGCCTATCAATATGCACGATCTGTCTCTCATTGTTTGGCATGGTCATGAGATTGGCTATGCTCTCACAAATCTTCACTGCATACTTACTGTTGTCATTGCATACAGCTTTGTAGCAAAGACACACTAGATTAGTACTCGCCTCCTGGTACTGTATGCTCCAGCGTGTTTTGAGCACATGCTGAGGCAGCATTGAAGAATACTATACTTGCTCTTATTCGGACACCGAAACATTTCGTATTTGCACACCCTAAGACCAGATCTGGAAGCGAATTAGAAATCGCACTTGCAAAATGCGTCGCTAAATGCTATACAAGTATCTCAAAACCCTCTGCAAGCTACTGGAATTTGTGCAACGCCTGAAGCTTCACGAAAGCTGTTCCTCTGCTTTTCTTCGTCACACAAGCTATTGCGAGAAATTACCCGAATCCCCCATGAGATTTCGTGCCACTTTCAGCACTTAGCGTAATTTCGAAGTGTTGACCAAGAACTCGCGTTGACCGGCACAGCATTTGGCGCGGGCATATACTCGCTGCGACTTGATAAGGATGCCGGTGTCTCTTAGGTCCTCGTAGAAGTTCGGCGCTCTAAATGTCCGCCTCGTCAGTATGAACAGCACGTTTTGCATCTGTTGTGCATAAGCTTGGCCTCAGCGCTGCGGCATCACATCGGCATGGCTGCTGTCGGCCAAGAGAATGACGATTCTGGGCACACCGGCAGTCAAAGTCAGCAAATGCCCGTCCCTGTGCCTCTACATGTTGCTGATCTTTACACTATCAGGTGGGAGTTGTCCTGTAAAGTCGCCGCCCAGACCACCTTCTTGTCATCAAACATAGCCGTGCCATACAGTGACATCACACATGCGCCAATGTCCAAGATGCAGTGTGGTCTGCACCTCATTGAGAGCCAGCAACTAGGCATTGCCAAAGCTGATCAGTTGCTTCATGAAGTTTACTCTGGTGTGAAGGATGATGGACAGGACCCTCACCTTGCAAAGATGGAGAAACTGAAGTATGTGGTGACCACCAACCTCTGCTTCCGCACCAGCACTTTGCTTTGGGGGTATTTAACGCACAACGGCTTGTGCAGGCAAAGACGGCAGGAGGCAGCCAAACCAGCAAGTCCTGCAGCCCAAAGAGATGCAATGCAGCAGCGTGGTGGTATGACTCAGCCCTGTAAGCGGCGTGCTTCCATGCACTTGGCAGCAAAGCAGCCCAACCAAAATCATAAAGCTCATAGCTTCCAGCACACACAAGAAGCATTTCCAGATCGGTTCCATTCTCTGGCAGAGCAGCCTGGCACTTCGACCAGCTGCAGCCCTGCTGTGCTGCAGTGTATCTCCAACTCGCAAGACCTGCATCTGCCCTTGCATTTACCACCAGGCATCAAGCTTCTCCTTCAAGAGCAGCCATCTTTAGCTGCTCACCTGGAGTCACACGCCAGCGGATACCATGTCTTGAGTGAGCAGGCAATGCAAGCAGTGCCTCAGAAAAGTGAGACAAGGCGCATGCAAGATAAAGCATCTAAGGGTGCACGCATGTATTTGGGGGGTAGACTGAAATCTGAAAAACACAGACAAAACGAAGCAGATAGTGACACATATCTCCCATTTTCAACCACAAGAGAATGGCTTAGCTACAATCATATCATGCACTGCACAGTTTACCTACTACATATGCAATACCCAAATGCACAGCATCACAACATGACAAGTGTAACCCATTCAGTAGTGCAACACAATGAATTGCTGTTCAAAATAAGGAAGGCTAGCGGGCATGTGCCTATGACCAGCCTCTTTGATATTGCAGGAACACTCAGAAAGACACTTTCCAGGGATGGACCCTGCCCAGCCATTATCGTGGGAGACGGCATTCACTGGCGAATCATTCTGACCGATGCTAGGTCACAAACTATTGCTTTCATTGGTCCTTTTGGCATTGGCTTCCTGCAAGACATCATAACAGCAATCAAAACCATGACAATGAACAACCAGGGGGTTTGCAATATAAAGAGTGGACTATGAGACTGCAAGCGAGGGGAGACACATGGAACTGTGGCATGTGGGCAATATGGATACAGGACAAATGGATGCAATACTGGAGCTCAGATGAGGTGACCAACACTTTTGGGTCATGGTTGCACAAAATGCAACAAAGCAGCAGTCAGCACCTGGAAGTACAGTCAATACGAAAAGCCCAACAGTACTCCAAAAGCCGCCAGCCAAGGAGAACATTGCTGCTGACAAAAAAATGCACCAGCGACAAGATGAGATTGACTCAGACTGCAGCATAAGCTTAGACCCTATGGGGAAAACACGGAAGGTGAGGCAAGCAAGCACACTATCAGACACATGCAGGACTAGTACAAAGAGCCACACAGACAAGCAGTCTGCCAACAGAAAGGAGAAAAAGAAGGTAGCAGGTGCATATACCCCCTGCTGTGCACTTTGACAATACTGACATGGAATGTCATGGGCTCCACCACCGTGACAGATGAGCTCAGGCAGGTTGCACACCAGAGGAAGCCATGGATCATTGTGGTGACTGAGACTAAGCTGACTGATGCATGGCAAGACAGAGTGTTCTTTCAGGAATACCTACCTGAGTAAACATTGTTCCACAGCTGCATCAAGGGCAATGACAGCGGTCACTGTAGAACTGGGTCTGGAGGAGTGGCAATAGTGGTGCACAAATCTCTCACAAGCCAAAACTCATTGGAGCTGATTGATCACAACCACCCTGCAGCCAAGTCACACTTGAAAACTCTGAGAATTAAACCACCTGGAAGTGATTGCCTGACCATATGGGGAGTATATCTGCCAAGCGATGATCTACACAAGAGAGAAGAGCTATATCAGGTGATCCAGGATGCCATTAGCTCTGAGAATGACAAGGCATCACATGCAGATCTGCCACTGCCCTACAACATCATGGCTGGAGACATGAATGCAGCACTATTCAAACAAGATGTGCTGCATTCATGTGCTGCACCCACACTGAGCCCTACAGGTATCTTGGAGTAGACATCACTCCAACGTTCGATTGGGCACCATATCTTGACAGAGTTCTGAAGGAGGCCAGGCGGCAAGGCGAGAGGCTGCTCATGTCTACCCTGTCAATCAAACAGGAAGCTCAAGCACTGGACACAGTCATTGGCAGCTGCATGGCATATTCAATGCCTCTAGGTCTCATGACACTGTCAGATGTCAGCAAGTGTGATGCCATCAAGCTAAACATCTGCAAAAGAGTATAGAAGCTACCCAGGTCAATGCCGCCTGCACTGATCCACCAAGATAGGGAGCGTGCAGGTCTGGGCCTAACCTCGATGAATGTGATATATGCCCAGCTGACATGTACATACCTGACAAAGGCTCTGAATGATAAAGGCCCCCTGGGGTTTGTCACCCACCCAATGCTTCTGTTGCAGACTGAAATTTTTGGTGAATCGCTCAAACAAGGACCCAGTACAAGGTATTTGACTCACACATCACACTACCACCTCAAACGACAATTGACAGTCCTGCAAGCATCAGGCATTGAGCTCACAGTGCCAGCAGGACACCAAGATCTGCGGGGCAATTCACTGAGCAGCACCTTAGCAAAAGCAAGATATGATCCCTGCTATCTAGGTCTCGAGCAAGTGATACGCCCTCAAGTCTATCACAAGCTACTAGAAGCAACATATAATCTTGCCGAACTGTGCTTGCCAAAGAGACAAAAGGTCATACTGCTCAGTACCTCGGAGCTGGCCGTCAAGTTTGGCAGAATGATCACCAATCTTCACAAGTTGGCACTCAACCAGCTGACCAAGCTGCTGAACCAGTTCCACCTGGCGAACGGCGACACGCATAGGGCAAGCTTCCAAAACATCGGACCCTGAGCATAGAAGACAGAACTGTCGTCAGACCAGAAACTGTGTCTGAACTACTTAGTAGAAACAACGACCACCTGGACTCCAGAGAAATAAACGACATCAAGTGCAGGGCGCTAGCTATGCTACGGGATCGCTCACTGCTGAATCCAGCACGCAACAGCAGAAACAGCAGCAAGAGCAAGCCCTGCAGACGAGACCAGCACGATACAAGGACGGAAAAGCTACCTGATACATCGTCTCACCTCACGGATGACCGAAATAGCTCTCACGACGGACCAGATGGCCTTGGCCCCGACACAACAGTCAAAGACATGGACGTGGAGCAAAGTGCCTCGTCTGGCCATGCGATCAGACCCAACAGACGAAGCGCACTGCGGTCGGTTCTACAGCCATGCCAAGAGAGGGTGAAAAAGAGGAAGCAGGAGGCAGACAAGCAAGAAAAGAGGAAGAGGAAGAGCAGGAGAAGCATGACAGCAAGCACAGAGTACAAGGCAAGGCAGGACGTGCACTTGCTTTAGAACCTTTAGGTGACTTTATTTGACATTTCAGTCTGTTGGTCAAACGGTACCGGTCATGGTTGGCCCCAACGACCTTTTAAACGTAATCAGTGAATGAATGAATGAACGAATATTAGCAACTGGGAGTTACGGCCGCCGTAAGTCTTCTCCCAATTAATGCACGAGGAGCGCAGCACAGCACCGTGATTGAGAAATTATTTGTAGAAATGAGCAAACAAGCAGCGAAACTCCCCCTCAATTCTGCACAAAGTACCGCCCCCCCACCCGCCCCCGGGAAACCGCGTAGCTGTGTGTCCAATCACCCATTGAATGCACGTTGTGTAATTGTATTGCTGACATACCCCTGCTCTCTTCCCTTGTTGCGCATGTTACTACGACTGCTGTGCAATGCGTGTCTGAAGCAAGCACTGGTTAATGGCTTTTCTGCGTGCACCGCGAACCGCAAAACGCGAACGTTCTCACATCATCATGTTTGTTCCTCGGGTAACGATATTGCCTCTGCCGCGGGTCCCGCTGTAATCAATTCGGTTGACTCGGATGCGGAGCGCGAGTCGACTCCACGAGGGACCCGCCTCAGGGACTACTAGGGGGCTTGGCAGGCAGCCCCTGGCCTTGTGGCAGGCTTAGGCCGACAGTTGCATACTGTGTCTTTTCCTAGCAGAGCCTTCGCGTAGCGCTCAACGCATTTCAGCACTATGGACCAGCCATCGATGTCTGGGCAAGTTGAGCCTGCTGCTGACAACGTTCAACAGCCTCGCACAGGATTCCGTCGCAAGACCCCTCGGTCTTGATCGGCTGCTGAACAAGCCGATGAACAAGCCGCGACAATTTTGGAGCCCAGCTGTGCCAGCACAGAGTCATTCAGCTCTTTCAGTTTCAAGCTTGAGAATAGCGCATCAAAATGGGACCGCTCAGCGGCAGCGTGGCTGCTTCAGCACAAGCTGTTTTCTGAGACATGTCCCTCAGCATGCTTTGCATTCCCTAAAGACCATGGTGTCAAGGAGAAGAGTTTACACATCAAAAGGGCCACGAGATGCAGAAAGCAGGCTGCAGTACTATACCAGACCTTTTTAACTGTCTGGTGTATGTCTATAATCTGCAGGATTGCAAGGTATCTTGTATTGGCAATCTAGCTTTTCTGAAGTCACTGGGCTTTGCAATGCAGACTACTAACAGAGAAAAGAAAAGGAAAGATTGCTGATAGAGACATTCAGAACTGTGATTAGTCAGAAGGGCAACGATACAAAGACTGGGAAATTTCCTCTAAAAGCTGTTCCAAGCAGACCGTATCAGCACAGTAGCAGAGATCTGTGTGGAGGCTCATGGCTGTTTTGCTACTCACAACAGGCAGCACTTTTATGTCGAGACTAGATTACTTGTTGCAGCACTGCGCAGTGCCCTCTTGTGAACAATTACCTTGAACAAATACGTGCTTGTCCTGCATGTTGCAAGTAAGATTTTCATTTTCTTTTCTTTCATTCTTTCCTGCATGTTGCCATGTATCTACAGCTTGAGCCTTGCCTGTGCAATTTTACAGCCAGTATTCAGATATCTGACACTGATTCCTTACAGGCCTGACAGCAATTTAGGCTGCAGATCAGGAAATTTGGGTTGATCATTTTACTTATGTACAAGCAAGGCCTCTGTAACTTAACTGAATCAATTAGGTGCTTACCTACCATATCACTAGGCATTCTCTAGTATTATCACTAGGCGTTCTCTTGTATATGGAACCCGAGCAGGCAAATACGCACTAGCATTGAGGTCCTGTCCCCCGATCATCCTCGGCATGTCGTAACACAACCGCTTAGCAATGCCGAGCACAGAGCCGCACATACAGCAAGCAGTGTCTGCATCCATGTGCACTGTTGTATCCTTGATAGATTGGATCTCAGATACACGTTCCGCAGGATGCACTGACCTGCAGAGCCTGATACCTTATGTTGAACATGCCTGAATCATGGAGATATTGTGGCACAGTATGCAGTCATGCAGGGTTGTGTCAGGCTGCGCGATGCATTGAAATGCATTGAATGCATCTCCGAAGGCTATATTTATAGTTATGGTATGTAGAACCGCTGACTTGAAAGCTGCTGAGCAATATTCGTAGCGTCTGTTGCTGACTGTTAGCTAATAGGTCAAGGCTGACAGTTCTGACGGCTGGCCACGAGCGCAAGCACAACGCATGTAGAGCTGAGATCGGAGGTTGTGTCAGTTGTTATACCTATATCAGCAGAGTGAAAAGCCCTCAGAATGTGTATCAAGGCTCTTTTGGAAAAGTGCAATCAGGCACAGGCAGATGCTTGTCCAAATATTCAGGCACAAGGCAGACAGGCTCGTGACCGGTGCGCTGAAGCTTCGCTGTGCTGGCTGTTTGTAGTTGCTTGAGGCCTTGGCCTGTGCGTGAAATTTGGAAAGCCGCCTGCAACTTGACTAGCACAGAAAGCTCGCACTGCATTGGGGCCAACCCCCAAACGCCCAGGGCGAAGTGGCAGGTCACAGCAGCAAGTGCTTACTGATGCATATAAATGCACTGCAATACACAGCTTGCATTCCACACTCATGTCATCCGCATCTAGCCCAGCTAGCAAATCAATTGAGCAACAAGGCAGCATGAGTGGCACCAAGGAGTATCTAGTGTAACATGTATAGGTTGTACATGCATCACAAATTGTGCATACCTGCACCCAACATACAGAAGTGTGCAAATGAAACGTCACAAAGAGGTCGAACAGGCATGCATCATCAACTGATTGCCGGTTGATGTTGCCCTCACCTCAGGCCAAAGAAGGCTCCAAGCCTCGACCCCCTTACTGCACTGTGATGTACACACTGCCACCCTGCGCTGCTGACTGTTGCCGCTTTTGTCACTACTGCTGGTGTCATTTCTGTTAAGGCTGCTGTCGCTGCTCTTGCTGTTGCTGTCAGTGTCGCTGCCAATGTGGCTGGCATGGCTGTAGCAAGGCATTGCATTGTGCCATACAGCGCCTGTAACATTGTGCAACAAGCAGCTGCAAATTTGTATGTATAAAAGGTGAATAAGCCGTTTCGAGAAGTAACCCGAGGTGACCCCATGAAAGCAAAGCAGGGCAATAAGACACACGGTCACCTGTCCAGCGAAGGGGTGAACTGAGCTGACAAAGGAAGTGAACACTGTCCCCACTTTGGTTGGTCTCAATCTCAGACAGCACGGATGGTGCAGATCAGCTCACATACGACTGTTGTATACTCTATTGATGATGTATCCTAAACCCTGAATCTGGCCGTAAAATTGGTAAGTCCTCAATCAGGATATTTGGATTGCTGGACGCTGCATGTTACATTGCCATTCATGACTGCCACCCACAACCCAGTCAGTCAGCATGGTGTTGCATGTTATGTGAGGCAGGCAAGCTGCTCAAATTGGATATTACAGGTGACAGCTGTGTTAACAAGACTGTCTTATTTTGCCACAAAACGTTGACCAACAGAACCTATCGGCTCCTACATCTTTTGCATGCAGCACAGCTGCCAAGTCAAGGCTGTGCCTCTAGCCCTGTGTTGCTGGTACACTGTGTTGTCTTCACCGATCAGCCGCAAGCGCTACAGTCAACTTTCTTGCCAGTGAAGCCGTGCACAGCAAAGTGTGCTAGTTGACTTGCCATGCTTAGAAGGACAGCCGCTTGCAACAGAGAGCTGCGCTTCCCAGAAACATGATGCCGTATTCGTAGCGCACAGTCTTTTGCAAGCACTGAAAGACAGCCAGGTGTATTAATGATTGGGAGACATGTCTTGTAGTGGTGTGACTGCAAGGAACAAGTCAACACTGGTCACAATGAGTTCTGACACATTCACAGACTCACCATCAAGTGACATGGCATCACATGTCACAGTCTAGTCAAGCAACACAAATAGGTTACCAGATTTCGTCGCAGTTCAGTGGTGTTGGGCTAGTCAGGTTTCCCCTGAGTCGCATGCCAATGTAGTCACTGTTCAGGTCAGGGACTTGATCAGTATAATTATGCAACATGCTAGCTTTGTTAGACTGCCTGATTTCTTCCAGGGCCACTTTCAGTTCTTCTATGCTTTTGCGCTCTTGCAGCTTATATTTCACCCAAGCCCACAAAGTCTCAATAGGTGACCAGTCAGGTGAGTTTGCCATGTCAGGAAATGACTGTCTGGCACTTCTGCAATGATACAAATCATGATCTTGGCAGTCTTGTGGGGTCAAACATTGTCTTGCTGCAGCTGCCAAACGTCTGCCCATTTTGCAGCTTGCTGAAACAGCCTGTTGCCCTCTAGCACCCAGTGCTTCTTGATGACATCATTCTGCCCTACTCCTTTGTGCAAGCGCTTTGTCTTGGGGTTGACATACTTGCTGACTTGCTTGTGAGTACCGGTCAGAAACATGAAGGTGGTGACATCCCAGTTGCTCATTTCTATGTACACATGAGCAGAGATACTTGTCGTGGCTCCACCCAATGTTCCTCTTGTAGCTGATTTACACCACCTAACTTCAGATGTGCTAGTATTTGTTATGGGTGATCATCTTTCTGCGCCATGATGCAAGCTCTCTCCTCAGGGCTGCTGTGGCAAACTTGAATCTAGCACGCTTCTGCCTGGCTGTCAGCAGTTGAATGGCCTTGGGTGGCTCAGGCCATTCCCCCTGAGCAAGCGCTCCATTGCGCTTCTGCTCAAATGTAGCCCCAAATGCTGCTCAATTTTGGCTGCCATAGCAGCAGCATTGCTGAGTTCTGAAAGCTGTGCTGCAATGCAAATGTGATGCACTGCTGCTGCATCTGCTGTTGGAGGCCTGCCCGAGCTGGTCATTGACATGGCCAAACAAGCTTTTGCAGGTACATACAAGGTTTTTTGCACCTTCTCACCCATCTGCCAGCAATGGCATGGATGCATTAAATCGTCTTGGCTGAGGTGGACCAGTGCTGATGGTTCTTCCAAATGTTGTTGAGAGGATCTGATGAGCTGTTTCTGCACCATACAAGCGAGTAGCCTGCAACAATGTCATTGAGCATGTCCTGATCAGCATGTCCTCATGAGCCTCAGACTGATCAACCGTTTGACCTACTTCGTCATCATCATTGATATCTATTGGCTGTTGTAGACCAGCAACTTCATATTCTTTCTCTTGAGGAATTATGTACATCTGTCTCATCACGTATTGCTATGAAATCACCTTTCAGATCACTGATCTCTGAGGCAAGCTTGGCCAACAGGTTAGGACCCATATGTCAAGCATGTAAGTGGCAGCCTTGTGGGTGAAGAACTGGTAATTTAAACTCAGCTTTATCTTGCGGCACGAGCTCTGCATCTTGTGCTCTGTCAACATGCTCGTGAGGCTCTACAGTTTAACGAAGTACTTTCTTATGGTCCGCTGCGTCTTTACGCTCATTGCAAGGCGCAGTGCGTCGATAAAGACGCTAGTGCTGCTGTCCGCGAGCTCTACTCTGGCTTGGCCATTTTGCGTGGGCTGCCCGTGTGGGCGTTACTTGTTGAACTTGTCTGGCTTCCAGAAAAGCCAATCAATAAGAACAACCCCAAGGCCGGGCGGAGAGCAGGGCCTCTGCTCGCGCAGATTTTAGGTGGGCTGTTGAACCCTGGGCCCCACTATGTTATTTATAAGAATATACTCCCTTTCTCTACATGATATTTTGTGGCGCAGATTTGCAATGGGCGCAAACACAACATATGCGAAGTTCGTGCGTCGTGGTTAAGACTGACACATGCGGGACAACATAAGTTGATAGTGAAAGCAAGACTGCTGCTTCTTCCACATGACCTTTGAACGAACCAACGCCGTTCTAGCGATCGGCAAGGGTATCCTGATTCTGTCTTTGGCAAGCCAAGCTGTGACAGGTGCAAGCGAATTTCGCTGAAATGTATTCAGTCATCTTGTAAAGTTGTTCAACTTAATTTTCCAGTGGCTTTCTCCCCACCTTTGGCGTGGGTGGACAATGCAGGCAGCGTGTAATTGTGAAATTGTTGCCATAGGTGCAGCGTCATCAAATCTTTCGGAGAAGACTTCTTTCATTTCCTGGAAGTCAGGCATATCGTCGACACTGAAGCAAGCAGAAGCACAAATCTCTTTGTCTGCTACCAACACTACAGAATTTTTAGCCGTGCTGATTCTGTCTAACGATCCCCAGCAGCTTTGCTGCGCGCTGAAATCTCTTGCTGATCACGTTTCGCACTGGACCCCAATTGATGTCTTCATATTTTCTCTGCAAGATCGATTGCAAACTGAGGCTCAGAATTGCACGCCAATGCTAGACTTCCGCACTGTTTTTCTTGAGTTAAAAGAGCATTGGGAAACTCCAGAAGAAGCCGAATCTAGTAGCACCTGGACATCCCTGAGTTTCGCCAGTGACTCGTACAGACGCATGGGCCACTGGAGGCTAGCTTTTCAAATGGAATTCGCAGCTAGACTTGGCTATAAGTATATTTTGCAGATTGATGATGACGCTGCTTTATTGGAACCCCTCAAAATCGACTTGGTAGACTACATGAGAACAAACGAGATTTACATGGGTGCACGAAACATTCAGGAAAACGACATGCAAGATGTAACGCTTGGTCTAGCTGAGCTTGCAAAAAAAATTCTTGTCACAGAGCGGTTGCAGCCCGCTGACCTATTTGCTAGTGATTGTGCGCCACCCGACATTACCGGCCTATACACGCGTGGCTTGGGGGGTCCGGATACTGGAGGATACAGTACGAGATATCTCTATGGCAGTTTTGTTATTATTTCGCTCGACTTTTGGTTCAGGGAGCAAGTACAACGCTTTGTGAGGCTTGTACTGAGGACTGGAGCACACTTTCGATATCGTTGGAACGAGCAACAAGTTCAGTCGATGGTTTGGCACATTTTTGTCTTGCCTGACCACTTTCACCAATTTGACTTTGATTATATGCATCCAAAGAAGCCCTGGACGTGCTAGGTAAAGTAGCAGCAGCATGTCGATTTGAAATCATTTTGATAGCTTGGGTGCAGACAAAAAACGCTAGTCGGTACAATCTATTCATACTTCGTACGGTCGAGTGTCCTGGTATAGAAATTGCCCATTATTTCCACTTTCACTTACATTCCGATATGTACAGCTTGAGTCATATAAATTTAGGTCTGGACTGTTGCACTGCTGGAGATTGCATGTACATTGTAACTCCCATTTGTGGCGTTGGGGATTGCACAATCACATTTGCAAGCAACCGCTTCAGAATCCTGCAGTCAGCGGGATACAGTTGGGTTTAGGGTTTAGGATTCCTGGGGGCCCCAACTTGGGGAGTGTGGGCGGACAAGGAACGGCCCTGCGGGCCGGAAAAACGGCTGCAAGCTCGCCTTCTGCTCAATTGTCGTGAGTACAGACCATCAGTTTGCAAATTAATGCACACAACACACAGGCTATTTTGGTTTCAACGAAATGTTACAAACCATTGCATAGGCACATTGGAGCACACAGAAGTATCAAATACAATCTTTGTCTGCCTATTATTATACAACTGTCAAGAAATAGGACAACCAGCCAAGCGTGCATACTCATCATGCATGCAGCTCTTGTTCTTGTTAAAGGACGCTCTAATCTAGCCAATCAGCAAGACACCCTCCAACATCCTGACTCTACTCAATGCAGTGTAAGCCTGACCATGATCAAAGATGTCACTCCCACAATCAATGACAGCCTTGTCTAAACTAATGCCTTGCACCTTATGCATGGTTACTGCCCAAGCTAATACTACTGGGTCCTTGCCATTGAATCTAGATGTACTTGCTCTTATTGTGGTAGCCACAAGGTCTGTGGTGCCTCTCGTCTGCCTGCCCACCTTCTGATCATCAAACAGGATCCTGATCCCACACGGCTGTAGGCCCAAGATCCGTTGCCCTTCTGCCCACTCAAAGCCAACTATCGTCCCCATTGCGTTGTTCACTAGACCGTCAATCGTGCACACGTTGCGCCTCAACATGACCCTGGCACCAATGGCAACCTGCATCATTGCTCAGCATGTCATAGCAAACTGCTTGGATATGCCAGCCTCCAAATGGCAGTGTGGATAGTCCAAAACCGTTTCGTTGTCTTCAAGGGGCTGCGGCTGGGGGACAGGTAGAGGCTGAGGCTCAGGGCCAGCAACAGCTGCCTGCTGAGCTGCCCACTCATCATCAACATCATTTATTACTTCCTGCTCAGATTGCAAGCAGTTGCAGAGCGAAGCTGAGGCTTGGGAGCAAATTGGGGCCTAGACTGGGGTTGTGGCCCAGCCTGAGGCTCAGGGTCCGATTGGGTGGGTGACTGGGGGTGTGTGACTGGGGGTGTGGCTAGGAATCAGACTGGGAGTGTGACTGGGGATCTGATTGCTCCTCAGATCGTGACATGTGCTGAAATGCTGTGTCCTCAGCTTCTGTCAGCTGGTGAATCAACCAATCCAAGTCACCTTGCCGGCCAAGTCAGGCCTAAAGCAGCTGCATCAACAATATCTTCAGCAAGGCAGTGCAACTCTATAGCCCCGCAATCTAAATGCTGAAAAAGAGCAAGTTCCAGCATCTGGAATGTGAGAGATCCAATAGGCTGATAACTGAGCCCTGCAGGAGCCAGCCAAGGATCATCCGAGGACCACTATTGATGCTGTAGCTGTGGCTGTTGCTGTGACGGTGACGGTGGCTGTGGCTGTGGCTGTGGCTCTTGCTGTTGCTGTTGCTGTGGCTATGCATGTGGCTATGGCTGTGGCTGCTGCTGAAGTCTTCGCTGATCATCAGCCGTAAGCTCATAGCCAGGTCTGCAGCTCTGTCTAAAGCATCAGCAACAGGTTGTTCCAGAGCATGAGCATGCAGTTCTTCAGGTGACCATGACGACATCTCTGCACAAAACTGGAGATATTGATATCAGCTCCCCAATGGGCTGATACTCAGGTGCGATGGGGGGCAAGTAGATGACTGCTGATGGGCTGCAGCTGGTTGCCAGGGGTGACAAAGCTGGGTGAGGTGATGTTTGCCTGTTGAGGTGCTGGGGACCTGAAGCTGGGGGCAAGGGGCTGTGCCTCAGACTGGGACACATGGAGGTGACCTTGCCACAAAGGCTGGCTATGCACAAAAGGAGAGGTGAGGAGACTGACAGACATGCCAGCAGTTCCCAGCCACTCAGCCCAGTGCCTTGGGTGCACTGGGATATCAGAGCGGCCATTTGGTTGCCTGGCAGACCTTGTGGCCTGCCTTGCCCGAACTGCTGTGTGTATAGCCTGCTCAGCACGAGCATGCTCATCTGCTGCAGCTGCTCTAGCAGCAGACCTGACAGCAGTGTCAGCTGCCCGGTCAGCAGCTCGTTGCGTGCAGCTCGCCGAGAGCGGCGCTGAGCGGCGTGTTTTGCTTTCCGGTGCAGCTGCCGGTGCACTGGGGGAGAGAGCTGGGCGCCTGCAGACGCAGTTCGAAGGTGTCCAGCAATCACCTTAGTTGGTGTTGACACCCGGCCGTACTTACCCTGCCGCTCGCTTGGTTGCGCAAGCACCTCTGCTAGTACCTTCCTGCCTTCTTCTGACGTGTCTTACAGCAGAAAGCTCTTGAGATACTTCAATCACAGCCTTCTTCCTTTTGCCTGGCATTTTTGAACGCAAGCAGCGACGACAATACAGAGCTTCAGCGTGCTACCAACACCACAGGGATGCGTCGTTGCTGAAGCCAGCGCTATTGCGCCGAGCTCTGGCTTCGCTGCTAGCTTATACCTGTGCAGGGCTTAAGGGGACAGACAAAATCCGGCGACGGACATGTATGACATAATGCAATTCCGGTAGTATCTAGCATTTCTGGAACATACAGCTGGCATCATAAGTCTGCTTACACACATTTTCATTTCTGTGGCCTTGAACATTGTTGTGCATCCCCAACTGACATATGAACATCAGTCACCATACCATTAGGGATTCCACACCCAACTCTGCAACCCCAGCTGTTCAGATTCCTGCAAACCCTAGCCAGATCCAAATTTCCAGCCAAGCAGGTATAAGCTGTT
>JAABUH010001993.1_pt1 | contig 20772 bp, 13 predicted proteins | sample 5559121 | NCBI WGS metagenome assembly JAABUH01 (sample SAMN10711871, study PRJNA513364) | rock metagenome | isolation source: Antarctica rocks | place: Antarctica: Victoria Land, Battleship Promontory nord | collected 2015-12-28
GTATAAAAGACAAGGACTTTCTTCGATGGGACACGAAATAAGAATGCAAAGATGCATCTATTTAGATTAAAATGGAAGAATGGGATAAAAATAATATATTTTTGCTGACAAAAAACAGCATTCTAAGAAAATACGCCATTTCGCCGCTCTTTGATCTTGTAACAAATAAAAAAAATGATTAATTATAGAATATATATTAAAGGAAAATCTTTTAATCCTGCTTTCTTGGATAAATCAAAAAAGAAGGTATTCCAACTATGTTCCGTGCTAGGGATAAAACAAGTTAATTATTTACGTTGGCCTGTGCATCGTAAAAAAATTACTATTTTAAGGTCTCCTCACATTGACAAAAAATCTCGCGAACAATTCGAGTGGAGGCGACACAAAATGGTAGTCAAAACGATCTCAAATAGCCCCACCATTACATATTTACTTTTTTTTTTATTAAAAGATGCGGAATTTCCGGGGGTAGAACTTAAAATATCAGTAAAATTTTCAACTTTTTTACAATATTAAAAAGTATTTGCTGTGATCAAATAGCTGTGCTGGTGTGTTGCTTTGCTGCTTTGCTGCAAACCATAAATGGAAGCAAGATTCATTCATATTGTGGTAGAAAAAGGGTCTGTCTTGATGGAAAGGGTTGAAATGCCTTTGCTTCCATTTTACTAGTAAAATACCACCTTTTTTTTTAGTAGACAGTTAGTAAAATATCACTTGATTCTACTGGAATTTTACTACTTTCATAGTAAAATTCAAGTGGAAGGAAACGCAGAGGCGCTTAGAAGGTAGCCAACAATGACAAGAAAAATTTTGAATTTTTACTCTGCAAAGGTCCTTGTCTGTAAAACAGAGGCGTGTTGGACCATTCATTACTTTGCTTAAAGTGGGTGGCCCGTGGTTTTCTCCATCTATCACCTGATATTTTACTAGTTTTCTATTAAAATAGAAAGGTTTATTTAAAGATTTGAAAAGGAATACCATTTTTCTCACAACATTATTTTTTTATTTAAAACAGAAAAAAGAATTATAGACTAACACATTTCAGATTGAAATTTCAACGATTTTAATCTACTATATAAAATAAAAATAAAAATTAAATATATCATTTTTAAAAGCGAATTATCATGGGACAAAAAGTTAATCCAATATCAGTTAGATTGGAACAAACGAATAGGCATTTTGAGTCCTGTTGGTATAGTGATTACCAATACTCACACCTATTGAATCAGGATTTGAGAGTCAAATTATACATAAATAATATTTTAAAACAATTGGGATGTCCGGAAGGGCATATCTCTATGATTTATATGGCAAAAAAAATAAAAATATTATTTTGCTATTTAGATGCGCGCTCTTCGACATCTTTAAAATCTTCTCACTTATATTTAAAAGTGGTGAACAAAAATAATAAAAAAAAAGAAAACAAGAGAAAGCGACATTTTTTTAAAAGTCGGTTGGCGGCAAGATACTTGCTTGGTTTTGTTGGAAAACAAAGAAATAATAAAAAAATTGTTTCCAGTGCAGAGAAGCAAGTATCTTTAAAGTCTCACGGCACCATTCCTTGCATAGAAAACAGAAGCCTGTTCGACCTTTGCTTGCCCAGCACAGCACAGCAACCAAACAGTCATTTCGTTAAAAAGACAACTTTCTTTGACCCTTCCACGCGTCAAATCTTTGGAAAGGAAGGCTTTGCGTTTCCTTCCATGATGAAAAAAAAAGATAAAGATTTTTCTGTTGTGGTTTCAAAGAAAGAAAGCCCTATGTCTGCAAAGAAAAAGGTGTTATCATGGACACAACATCCAAACCAGAAAAATTATAGAGACGCTGGTTTGCAAAATATTAAATACAAAAAAAAATATTTAGAAATAGATGACGCCATATTACCAAGTCAATGTGCTCCATATTCCCCGCTAGTCATAAGAAAAAACCCCTTTAGAATACTTTTGGCTTTTTATAAGAAAAAAAAGAAGAAAAAGAAAAAAAGAGTCTCTAACTCATTTTCTATGATATCAAATAAAGGAGGCAAGGCAGAAATGCGACGGCGTTCCTTGAAAAAAAAAAAACGAGTCATTAAACTGGTTGACAAAGGGGCTGACCGGCAAGTATCCTTTTGGAAATATTTAACGAACCTCTCGGCCTCAAGTCTAGGTAAAAATTATTATCCTTGTGTTAAAAAGAGAACCCTGTTTGACCCTTTTTCTGCTATCTGGAGTTACCTTGTTTTCAATCATAAAATCTTTTTTAACAAAGTTATACAAAGAAACAAAGGATTTCAGATTTGGCATAAATCATTATTTACTCGCTATTTCTTACTTTTTGTTTACAAAAAAAGATTTCAATTCTTTGCATCCCCCATACATTATTATGGCGGCAGCCAAAAAGGCGGCACTCCCATTGATCGACAAGGTAAGCAGACGCAGGATAAATTGAGTTTTTCTCAACTTGGCGCTAACTGCGATGCAATGAATGGTGTTAAAAAAGAAAAGACAAACAGTAGAGAAAATATCTCTATTCCAACCAATGCTTTTTCTTTGAATATCAAAAGTTCAAAAAAAATGGATCTTAGCAGAGATGCCAATTGGATCCAAGTAGGTAATAAAAATGTCAATTCGAATTTATTAAAATATCATATGGCTCTAGAAAGCATAAATAGAATCGAGTGGTTTCAAGGCAGAGGCATGGCTTTCTTGTGGTTTGTTTTTAATTCTGTTGATCCAACGCAAAGAATTTTTAACACAGGATCAGTAATGGCAGAGGATAGTAGAAAGGTTTTTTTTTCACAAAGGAAAGAAGGGTTGAAATCTTTACTGTCCGCTCTACGAAGAAGAAAGGAGAATATCAAGTTATACACTTTTCCATATCAAATTACACCAAGTCAAAGAATCATTGTAAATAACCTAGAAAATGATCGACTACTTAATAAAGTTAAACTGGGTGAAAAAATAAAGGATAATTTACCTATTTCTCTTTCTTTGCTTCCATTTAAGTATGGCAGTAGTGGAGTAAGGTCAAAAATAAAGCAAGAGGATGAGAAAAAAAAGGCAAAAACAAAAATTGTCACTGATCCTTTGATACCATCCCAGAAAAGAAAGCCAGGCTCCTTGTTTATAAAACAGAGGCCTGTTCGACCAAGGAGGATTGTGTCTAAAATAGAAGGGGTAAATTTTAATAAAAAAACAGAAAATTATTTAAGACCAAGTAAAAAGGACATATCATTAAAAATGGCCAGAAAGCCTTTATATCCTCGCACAGTAAAATCTAAAGGTTTTTTGTCTTACATTGAATATATTTTATCAAGCCAAGTAGAAAGTAATGTTAGACTTTTTTCATGGAAAACCAAAGATGAAAAGAAAAGTGCTCTTTTTATAGTTGAACAAATCGTTTATTTTTTACAAAAAAGAGTGCCTTTCCATCGCATAAAACAGCAGATCTGGCGACAGTTAAAATTAAAATCTATACAAGGCATCCGTATTACTTATTCAGGTCGGCTTGGAGGTCGCTCTAAGAAAGCACAACGTTCGCGACGAAAAACTTTTCAATGGGGTCAAGCATCATCTCATGTTTTTGAATCTAAGATGTCCTTTGCCTCCCAATATGCATTGACTATTTTTGGAAAAATTGGAATTAAAGTTTGGGTTTGCTATAAATAGAGATAATGCGTTGCCATGGTTGAAGCAGGGAATGTTTATGCTATTTTGTGGTGTCCATCCATATAGAAATCAAAGTAATAAAATATTACCTCTTTCTTTTTTTTTGTTTTTTAAAGAACGCGCTTTGTGTGTTGCTTGCCTTGTCAAAAAGGCAATTACTCCTGTGTTATCTTGTTATCTTGTTATCTTGTTATCTTGTTACTCGACCCCATGCTTTGATAGAAAAAGAAGACCAAGTAAGCCTCCTTGTGTTTTAACAGAAAACCTTTACCCTGTGTTATCTTGTTGCCTCATTGTTCCATCATTGGAAAACCTATTAACAGACAAGAAAGTAGCTTGACTAGTAAAAATAGTAGAAATTTATCCAAAAAAATATTCATCCAGATAATTACCTTGTTTGTAAATGTAACTACCATTTTAAGAGTCAACTCCTTGTCTATAAAACACAACCTTCTTTGACCCTTAACTCTAGGCCCAATTTGCAGGGGACCTACCTTGAGAGCCCTACTTTAAGTGCACCTACTTTGAGGTCAAAAGTAACCATTGTTTTTAAATAAATAACAAACATCAAATCTTTTTTTCATTGCAAAGGCCAAGTATCAGTACAAAATAAAGCCTTGTTGACATGTTAATTTACCGTACCAACCTAATCATTTATACTGTATTAAGAAAGTAGTCATAAATAGTCCATAATATCTATTATCATCGATGACTATTAGAAAAAGAGACTTGAGGTATTGTCTGTAATGGGACGTCATGGAACGTCATGGAACGTGATTTGTTTGACAAATTCAACATTGGCTGCCTTGATTGTAAAAGTTTAAAGGCTCATTTGTATAAAACACAAGGCCGCCTGCTTGCTTGCTGTTTTTAAACAAGCAGCAAGCAAGCAGGCGGAATAATGACCAAAAGAAAATAAAAAAACGACGATCAGTTTCATCGGCAGGCAACCTGATAGATAAAAAAAAATAAAGATCGGTGAAAAAATTACATTTCATTTTGTAAAAGAAATCACGAACAAATGGCCAAATAAAAATTGTAAACCTTGACGGAATCCAATTTACTACTATTAGATCACCTTTTTTAAAAAATGAAAACCAATGAATAACCTTACACAAAAAGATAAGCATCGTCGTATCTTGCATCAAAAACAAGAATTGATACGACTGCAGTATAAATCTCTAATTGAAAATAGATCATTGCCCGCCAAATTGAGAGTCCAGTATATAAAAAAACTTAATCAATTACCGCGCGACGGTTCGCTTGTTCGGATTAGAAACAGATGCATACTAACTGGTCGTGCGCGGGCTGTCTATAAGTTTTGTAAACTTTCTCGTCTATGTTTGCGTGAGTTGGCTGCTCAAGGTAAGTTGGCAGGTATAAGCAAATCTAGTTGGTAATTTATACCTTTTCGATTTTCACCTGCTTAAACCAAATTAATCGTTGGCAAGAGAAAAACGATCCATTTTATATTAATTTCTATCTACTTGAGCATGGAGCCTTGGTACTTGTAGTTTGAAGAAAGCAACAACCCATCAAAGAGGTTATATTTTCTTTCTTGTTGGCTTAAATGCAAGTAAAAATAATTTTAAGATTTTAACCATCTCTTTTTACTGAGGTGATATTTTTTACTAAAATATCACAAGCGCGCTCAATTAGTTGCGCTCTGTTGGAGAGCGTTGCAGGCTGCATTGCAAAGCCCGTTGTAATGGAGCTGATCCAGGTTGTAAAGGTAATTCTGGCATGGATCACAGGTCAGTAACTGGATTGATGCCTAAAAGAAATGCTTTTTTTTGTGTATAAAAGGCAAGAATGTAGAGATTCCTTCTCTTAAGACCAGAAGTTTCGTTGTGTATAAAATAAAGGCCTTTGTGACCGTTGCTTGCATAGCAAGCAAGCAGTCCTTGCCCTTTTCTAGGCAAGAATCGATGGATTCTTTGTGTAGAATACAGAATCTCTTCGACCTTGCCCTTTCTGGGCAAAGGCAAGCCTGCTTGCTTGGTGTGCAAGCAGCCTTGTTTTCCCTTGATGGGCCAAGAGAAGGCTGGTTGTGTCTACTAGATAAGGTCCTTTCAACCTTGCTCTGATGGGCAATAACCCTTAAATTTTTTGTGTATAAACCAGAAAATTCCTTGTGTATAAACCACAACTCTTGTTGTGTATAAACCATAAGTCTCCTTTCTACTTACTGAAAATAAGATATTTTTGAAATTTATAGTCATTACCATTATTTACTTTGAAATTTCAAATAAAATAAAAATCGATGATACGTTCTACATCTTCACTACTGAATTCCAATGATTTACAACTTATTTTACAAGCTGAGCCATGACCAAGCATGCAAAAATAACTTTTTACCCTTCTAAAAACAGGGCAGCATCTCTAATCTCTAAAAAGGGTGTTGACCGCAAATCTGTGCTCAACATTTAGAAAGTATCTTACTGAAAGATGGGTTAAAAAGCATCCTAACTGCATGTTTTAAGCAACATCTATTAGATTAATATCAAGCAATGACTTAGCTCAATATTGAAGAAAGTAGGGTTAGCAAGCTTTTCAACTTTGGTGACAGAGATAGGTCAAAGAAATTAATAAACAAACTTTTCATTTAAATAAAAATTATGAACTTTTTAGTGTTGGGGTTGATGGCTAAAATTTTAGCCATTACTGTACCTTTATTATTGGCCGTGGCTTTTTTAACTTTAGCAGAACGAAAAGTGATGGCTTCCATGCAACGTAGAAGGGGGCCCAATGTAGTTGGAGTTTTTGGTCTTTTTCAACCCATAGCTGATGGTCTCAAATTAGCCATTAAGGAGCCAGTGCTGCCTAGTAGTGCCAATGTGGTAATTTTTTTGGTGGCCCCTGTTCTCACTTTTTTATTGAGTCAAGTTGCCTGGGCAGTTATACCTTTTGGAGAAGGTTTAGTGGTAGCTGATATCCATGTTGGCTTATTGTATATTTTCGCTATATCTTCTTTGGGCGTCTATGGTATTATCATTGCAGGTTGGTCTAGTAATTCTAAATATGGTTTTTTAGGTAGTTTGCGATCGGCAGCTCAAATGGTTTCCTATGAGGTCTCGATCGGTTTAATTCTGATAACCGTATTGCTGTGTGTAGGTTCTTTGAATTTGACAGAAATAGTAGTAGCTCAAAAAAAAATTTGGTATTGCATTCCCTTATTTCCTCTGCTGATTTTATTTTTCATTTCATGTTTAGCTGAAACCAATAGAGCACCATTTGATTTACCAGAAGCTGAGGCAGAATTAGTGGCTGGCTATAATGTAGAGTATTCTTCGATGGGATTTGCCCTTTTTTTTCTAGGAGAATATGCCAATATACTGGTAATGAGCAGTCTTTGTTCCCTTTTTTTTTTTGGTGGCTGGTTGCCCGTCGTTAATATCTTTTTTTTTCATTGGATACCTGGTGTTTTTTGGCTAGCTTTAAAAATTAATTTTTTTCTTTTTCTTTTTGTTTGGGTGCGAGCCGCCTTTCCTCGATATAGGTATGATCAATTAATGACGCTAGGATGGAAAGTCTTTTTACCGTCCTCATTGGCCTGGGTGATTTTGGTTTCTGGTACTTTAATTAGCTTTGACTGGCTTCCTTAGCGCCTCTAAAAATAAAATAAATATAGATTGGCATTGGATACTCCCTCTGCTTTCAAAGAAATAAAGAAAGCACAACCCTTTTTCCCTTCTGTTTTAGACACAAGTTTTTCTGCCTTGTGTCTAAAACAGAACCCTTTTTGACCAACGATGGGTGGGTAATTCTGGCTTGATGCTGTCAATTAGGCAAGAGATTGTATTATTTGTCTGGCTTGTTTGGGATTAGTTTGCTAATCAAATGGAATCCATGAAAGTATGAAAAGATGAAAAATCTAAATTTTCCTGGAAGGGAAAAAAGAGAAAGATACTTTGTGTCTAAAACAGAAGTTTATTGGACCCTTTAACAGGTTAATTGAAGGTGACATTGTATTACTAATCTAGAAGCATAGATTGAAAAAAAAATAAAAACAAATTATATACTAAAGTTACTAAAATGTCGTATCTTTCATGGACTTTGATCTTACCTTTAATAGGTACCTTTTTTTTATTATTTATTCCTCATTGGAATCATCATTTGATTCGGATGATTGCTTTCAACACATCATTGCTTACTTTTTTAATCTCTTTGCTGCTTTGGATTGAGTTTAATAAATCGACAGGAAAGCTTCAATTTATGTCAAAGCTGCCCTCCGTTCTGGATTCCTATGCAGGGTTTGAGTATGATCAGTATGGAACCTTAAATTTTATAGTGGGAATTGACGGGATATCTCTTTTTTTCATTCTATTGACAACCTTTTTAATACCAGTCTGTATTTTGGTGGGATGGACCAGCATTCAAACGTCAGTAAAAGAGTATTGCATTGCTTTTTTATTGTTGGAAACGCTAATGATTGCTGCCTTCTGCGTGTTGGATTTGCTTTTTTTTTACATCTTCTTTGAAAGCGTGCTAATACCTATGTTTTTAATTATAGGAGTGTGGGGATCGCGGGAAAGAAAAGTCAGAGCAGCGTATCAATTATTTTTATACACATTGATCGGCTCCCTGTTAATGCTATTAGCTATTTTATTAATCTATTGTCAGACGGGAACAACTAATTTAGAAATACTCTACGCAGCTGAGTTAAGTGAAAGTCGACAGCTTTTGCTATGGTTAGCATTCTTTGCTAGCTTTGCTGTTAAGGTTCCAATGATGCCGGTTCATATTTGGTTACCAGAAGCTCATGTGGAAGCACCCACGGCAGGTTCAGTTATTTTGGCAGGAATTCTTTTAAAACTAGGTACTTACGGACTTTTAAGATTTTCTATTCCATTATTTCCTTATGCCTCCATATACTTTACTCCATTAGTTCAAACATTGAGTATCATAGCCATTATTTATAGTTCGCTAACTACGCTTCGTCAAGTAGATTTGAAAAAAATTATTGCCTATTCTTCGGTGGCACACATGAATTTTGTTACTTTAGGTCTATTTAGCTTAAATGCTCAAGGCATTGAAGGAGCAGTTATGCTAATGTTAGCCCATGGCTTAGTATCACCAGCTCTGTTTTTATTAGTTGGATTTTTATACGATCGACATAAAACTCGTTTGCTGCGCTACTATGGAGGGTTGGCTCGAGTCATGCCACTTTTCGCATTAATCTTTTTATTTTTTACTATGGCTAACATTAGTTTGCCAGGAACCGCCAATTTTGTAGGCGAGTTCTTGGTATTGACGGGAGCTTTTCGTAGTAATACCTTCGTGACAACAATGGCCGCATCAGGCATGGTTTTGGGAGCTGCCTATGGGCTTTGGTTGTGTAACCGACTTTTGTATGGTTTGTCAAAACCTTACTATCTGCCATCCTTCAGTGATTTATCTCGACGGGAATTACACCTTCTTTTACCTTTCATCCTTTCTGTATTGATGGTCGGGGTTGCCCCAGAGCCTTTATTAGATATATTACGTTCGTCGGTCGCTAATTTGCTGCAGCAAACCATTCTGTATTAATATCTAGGGCTGTATTACTTACCATTTACAAACAATGTAATTCTCTAAAAAAGAGCTGCCTTGCTTGCCTTGCTGTGAAAGGCAAGCAAAGCGCGTCAAGGGCCAACTTTACTTTTTTTTTCTACACAACGATGCTTGCGGTCTATACACAACAAGACTTCTTGTATGGAGACAAAAAAAAAGACTGTTATTTTACTTGTTTTCTGGTAAAAGGAAGACAAAAGGCATGCTTTAATTGCTGCCTTTCTTTTACTGTTTCCGTCCTACTACTTTTATATTTTAATGCAACCAAAATCAAAAAGTAATTAAAATAAGTGATATTTTACTACTTTTTAGTATAATAAAAGCAACGGTAAAGCAAAAAAATAGCAAATTTGCTTAATCCATGGTTTAAAAAGTTATTATATGTCTCAAAGTCAAGTAATAATGACGGTTTCAAGTAAATAGAATTTAAGGAATTTAAGGATTTTTCTCCTTTCAGTGCAAAGTTGAAAGGACTTATCTAGTAAACACAAGGAGCCTTCTTTTCGCCTCCTAGACAGAAGGCAGTAAAAACTTATGAAAGTTATTTAAATAATAACGTATCATCCATTTGCCTTTTCCTCAAAGGGCCTTGTAGGAGAAAGTAGGTGCTTCCATTTTTAGTGAACTACTTTTTACTGCAATGAAAGCATAAGAAGACTTGCCCTTTATACACAAAAATAAAATAAAAATATAAAATAAAAATATTATCTACTTTCAAAGAAAACAAACAAAAATTTTTTTACTAATTGTCTACTAAAACAAAGGCAAACATATTGTATACAAAATTAACAAAATATTTTATTATGCCTACTAAGAATCAACTAGCAAACAGGAAGGGCGGCCGTCTAACTAAATATTCCAGAACAAAAACACCAGCTTTAAAAGGACGTCCACAAAGAAAAGGAATTTGTGTGCGAATTTTTACTAGAACCCCTAAAAAACCTAATTCTGCCCTGCGAAAGGTGGCTAAAGTTCGTATTTTAAATTTAACTCATACAGGTGACATAATTCGTAATTTTACGGTCACGGCCTATATACCAGGAGAGGGTCATAACTTACAAGAATACGCCTTTGTTTTACTTAGAGGAGGGCGAGTTAAGGATTTACCTGGAGTGAAATACCATATAATTCGTGGAGTATTGGATACTCAGTCGGTAGTTTCACGCCGGCAAGGCCGATCGAAATACGGTACACGAAAAAAACGAATTTAATTTACGGTTAAACTTCATCAAAATGATAAAACACAGAAGCTCCATTAATAATTTTATTTCCATTGTAAAAAATAAAATAGTATTTTTAATAACTTTGACTTGTGTATGAAGGGTAATAATCCTTGCCCTTTCAGCACAAAGGCAAGCTTTTCTGCTTGGTGTGCAAACAAGCCATCTTCTCTGTTCCTGGACAAAGTCAATCCATGCTTGTGTCTAATACAAAAGTTTCTTTGACCTTGCCCTTTCTGGGCAAAGGCAAGGCCCCTTGCTTACCGAGCAATTAAACAGTTTTTCTGTTATAGACACAAGCCTGTTCCACCTTTGCTTGCCCATCACAGCAAGGTAAGCAAGCCATTTTTGTCTATCAGGGACAAGATTGGTTGTGTATAAACCACAAGTCTCCTTACTTGTTTCTTCTCCTCAATGCGCCATTTATGACCTTTAAACTGATCGACATTCTTTTTACGGCAACGGGATGATTTTATCATCGATGGCAAAGAAAGGAAAAAAGAAGATTAACGTTTCAACGACACATTTCCGTTTTTTTTAGTAAAGAAAGTAAAATAATGACAGATAAAAAAGATTAGGTTCTAATTATCTAAACAGCAAAGACCTTTGCCATATATAAATTTTTTTTCAAACTCTCTGTTCGCCTTGCTTGGTAACCTAGATATTGTTGTAAGATAAAATCTTTTTTAAGCAAGCCGAGACAGGGTAGGTTAATAAAAAAGAATCTTAGATTCTTTTTGTCTAAAATCAGTCATCTTTTTTTTTATATAGATGTTAAAACAGCTGATTTTTGTTGCTAAAAAGAGAGTGAAATGTTACCATTATCCTTACTTTGTTTTTATTTTAATAAAAAAAGGCATAAAATATTACCCTGTGTATAAAACACAAGGACCCTTGTTACTTTTATAATATTAACAACTACTTTCTTTTTTTGTGCCCCCTGTGAAAGAGCAATATGACAGAGTAATATAAAAGAGTAATATAAACCAGTATACCTCATCAGACGCAGGTATCACCCACAGAGGGAGACAGGTGGAGCATACGCAGCATTGTAGGGCATCATAGAGCATTACAGAGCAATGTAGAACAGTTCAGCGCATTGTGGCGTAATGGAGGCTGTCATCGAGCAACATCCCACTGCAAGCACGCGCTTTGCTTTCCTTTCATCAGAAAACAAGTAGAATAACAGTCTTTCTTTTTCTTTGTCTCTGTGACAAAGGCCTGTTTGATTCTTCATTGGCCCGCAAAGAGAAAAATTCAAGCAATATAACATTCGAGAACCATTTGTGGACCGTATTAAGTATTTAGTCACATCTTTACGAAAAATAAAATTAATCAAAGGTCAGCATGCCCCACAAGTAAATAGTTGGCATACTGCCTCAAGAAAGGTATCTGGTAAAATCAATCATAAAATGACAAAGTCAGTGTTTAAAAACACCCCAAAAGGTTCAAGGTTAAAACAAAATAATAAAGAATACCCCCTTAACAAAAAAGTCTCATCGCATAGAAAGTTGGACCATGGTAAACATTTTCCACAACTACATAGTTGGCTTAATGGTGGCAAACAGTTACTTGACCAGGTTAATTTAAAAGTGGTACGCTCATTCGATGAAAGAGCGCTCAAAAATAAACCTTTACAAAGAAAGCCTTTCTATTTTTCTCTAAACATCAACCCTTCGCCATTCCTTTTAAGAAAGCAAAGAAATAAAAAACAATATAATAATATCCTAAAAGGGTCGATGCAGAGAAATATAACCAAGAATTCGATTTTTCAAGAAAAGATTATGGGACAAGCTGGCGAAAATAAAATCATCATTAAATTCACAAATTTGTTAATGCTGCATGGCAAAAAAAGTAAAGCTTTGTCCACTTTATGTAATTCGTTAAAATTTTTTAAAAAAAATATTAAAGATTTGTCTTGCAATGACCCATTTCTACAAAATTCAACCAAGACTAAAAATAAAAATTCTATGCTGAATTACTTGGATCAAGCTGTAAGCAACGTCAAACCGTGCTTGGAGGTTCGTAAGAAAAAAATTTCTGGCATTATGCGACAAATACCAGCCGTCCCGTCTTTAAAAAGACAAGAGACTTTAGGTATTCGTTGGATCATAGAATCTGCCAGAAAACGAAGAAAAAAAAATTATAAGCCATTTTTTCAATGCTTGGCTGAAGAATTGTTAGATGCTTTTCAAAACCAAGGCGAACCTCATAAAAGAAAACAAGCTCTCCATAGGACGGCGGAAGCTAATCGCATCTATATTCGCCATCGTTGGTGGTAAGGTTATTTACTTGATTTTTAATATTAAAATAAAATAAAAGGATCGACGCTGCGCATACCATTTTTTTCAAAAATTGTTTACTTGCATTGGAATAGAAAAGTAGTAAAATGTTGCCTTGCTGTTTTAAAAAAGAAAGCGCGTCAAGGGTTGAACAGGCTTCTATTTTATACACAACCCTGCTTGTGTATAAAAAATAAAGATTGCTTGCTTGCCTTGCTGTGGTGGGCGAGCAAGGAGACTTGCTCCTGATACACAAAGTTTTATCGCTTGAATCTCCTATGTAAAAAACACAAGGGATTCCAGCCATGGAAAGTGCGTGCTTTGATTTCATAAGGTGATCTTTTTATTTTACTCCTAAACATAACTTGGTTATTTTTCTTTTAATAGAAAAAAGAAGAGATTTACTTGATTGCTCCTCTTTTTTTTTACCATGAAAGAAAAACAACCAGAGAAAAGAAAGCAAAAATAGAACACCACAGGGTAAGAGAAAGGATCAAACAGGTTTCACAACTACCCTTTCTTGGAAGGGGTAGAGGCCGTTCTAGAGGTTGTCCTAGAAGGGCCGTCTTGACTTGTCTTGTGTTTAAAACGATGCTCTGTTCGACCTATTCTTTGGTGTGCTGTCTTAGTAAAAAAGTAGTAAAATATCAGTTTGGTAAAAGAGTGGAGAATGGCGCTGAGCAAAGGGGGATTATGGTTAACGTTAACCCTTTCTTGCTGGCATACCAGATTGGGGGGGGGGTTGGCAAGTTGAGGTGGCCGTTGTCATGATCTCTGCCAAGTCTACTAATTTCACCCTGTTTTCAAGTCAGCACAATATAAAAGGAGATCGATTAAGAAAGAGAAAAAAAGAAAAGAAAAATGTTGTATTATATAATTCCATTGTTGTTTTCTCCTTGCCTAGCATGGCAAGATGCACCTGAAGCGTGGCAAATGGGGTTTCAAGATCCGGCCACTCCTGTTATGCAAGGAATCATCGATTTGCACGATGATATCTGTTTTTTTCTGATAATGATTTTAAGTTTAGTCCTTTGGATGTTGATACGAACACTTTATTTTTTTCATGAAAGTAAAAACCGGATTCCAGAAAAGATTATCCATGGTACTACCATTGAAATCGCATGGACCGTTGCACCTAGTCTTATATTAGTATTGATTGCAATACCATCCTTTGCTTTATTATATAGCATGGATGAAGTGGTCGACCCGGCCATTACAGTGAAAGTTATAGGTCACCAATGGTATTGGTCATATGAATTTTCTGACTATACCACTTCGGATGGAAGTTGTATGGCCTTTGATAGTTACATGATACCTGAGGAGGAGTTAAATCCGGGACAATTACGTTTGTTGGAAGTTGACAATCGAGTAGTAGTTCCAGCCAATACTCATATTAGATTTATTATTACATCGGCCGACGTTCTTCATAGTTGGGCTGTACCGTCCCTTGGTATTAAATGCGATGCCGTGCCAGGTCGCTTAAATCAAGTTCCTACTTTCATTAAAAGAGAAGGTGTCTTCTATGGACAATGTAGTGAATTATGTGGTGCCAATCATGCTTTCATGCCCATAGTTGTAGAAGCTGTTTCATTGGAAAATTATATTTCCTGGGTGTGTAATAAGATAGAAAATCAGTAGTAATAAAAATTAAACTTTTTTACCTACATTCACGCTTTGATAAAAAAATTCTCTGTTGATCGTAAAAAGAGAAACAGCCTAATTTTTGTTCTTGACACACAAAAATTTCTGATCGACCAAGAACCGTTGCACAGGCCGATTTTTTATGGACAGAAATTTATGAGCCAGCAATGAATGGTGCACAAGCCGATCAAAGGATTGAACAGGCACAATAAAATTTTAAGCATTGTAAAAACAAGTGGGATCTCTCAAAGTCTATTATACAAAAATGGTATGACTGGATTTGATTGCACTGTGACAACAACATTTTGGTCGAAGTCAAAACTAAAATGCGTACAATTTTTCAACCCAAGTCAAGCCAAGTCAACCCAAGTTGCAATGACTGGAAACTTAAACATTTAAAGTCAATCCTGATCTTAAAAAAACAGGCCAACGGATGGCAGGTTTACAAATTGGTCTCAAGATTAAATAACGAAGAAAGTAGTCAAAGGGTCGACCCTGTTCAACCAACGATACTTCTGTCATAGACACAAGAAGGGTTGCCTTTGTCCATCAAGGGATAATATGGCTTGCTTGGTGTGCAAGCAAGCCATCTAAAGATTTTTGCCCATCAAGTGGAAAGATGGTTTGCTTGGTGTGCAAGCAAGCAGTCCTTGCTTGCTCAGCAAGCAAGCAAGGAAGGTTGCCTTTGTCCGTCAAGGTAAGAGATTGTTTGCCTGGCTGTGGTTGGCAAGCAAGCAGGCTTGCCTTTGCCCAGAAAGGGCAAGGTGGAAGAAGGTTGTGTATACTACACAATACACCCAAATAGAAAAGCATAATTTAATTTTTTAATTGGCTTGTCAATTGTGCATTGAAAAAATATTTAAAAAAAATTGCAGCTTGTAAGGTGTCAAATTTCAAACACAATGACGGATGGTTTAATAAATTGCATAAAAAAATAGTAACATACCATGAGAAAACACCCTTATCATCTTGTCGACCCTAGTCCCTGGCCCATTGTAGCCTCCATGGCTGCTTTGCTGCTGACGATAGGTGGCGTAATGTATATGCACGGATACACAGGTGGAGAATTGGTGCTATTGTTTGGAATTGGGGTTGTTTTGTATTCCATGTTTGTATGGTGGAGAGATGTGATTAGAGAATCTACATTTCAAGGACACCACACTGGGGCAGTACAAATGGGACTTCGTTATGGCATGATTTTATTTATTGTATCTGAAATAATGTTTTTCGTTGCTTTCTTTTGGGCTTTTTTTCATTCTAGTTTAGCTCCCACCGTAGAAATTGGAGCGATTTGGCCTCCCAAAGGAATCGATGTTTTAAACCCTTGGGAAATTCCTTTCTTAAACACTCTAATTTTGTTATCCTCTGGAGCTGCAGTTACCTGGGCACATCATGCCATCCTGGCAGGATTTCGTCAACAAGGTATTATAGCTTTAATTATTACGATTGGTTTAGCTTTGATATTTACCGCCTTTCAGGGATATGAATATTTGGAAGCTCCCTTTACCATTGCAGACGGTATTTATGGTTCTACTTTTTATTTGGCAACCGGCTTTCATGGATTTCATGTGATAATAGGTACCATCTTTTTATTAGTCTGTTTGTTTCGTCTGATATCTTATCATTTCACGAGGGCACATCATTTTGGATTCGAAGCTGCCGCCTGGTATTGGCACATGGTAGACGTAGTTTGGCTTTTTTTATTTGTGTCGGTTTATTTTTGGGGGGGATCATAGTCAATGACAAGCAGATCAACTTGATCGATGACACTGTTCTTAAAAAAAATCACAGGGTCAAGGGTCAAGTTTACTTGTGTTTTCTACACAAGTAAACTTGATTTCTTTTTTAAAAAAAAAGTGAAATTTCTAATTTTAAATAATAAATTGTTTTTTATTTTATAAAGCGGAGTAAAGACGGCAACAGAAGAAATAGCTTGTATTTGGGTAAGTCACTAACTGAAGCTGGAAAAAATTTAGCAAAATTGTTTAGTCTTTTCTTTTTTATATTTTCACAAGTCTTATTTCTGTTTTTTAAGGGTTGATCTTGTTGATTATTTTTTATAGAACTGTTTTTTTGTTTTACTTCTTGTCATCAACCCCTTTAAAAAAGAAAATCTTAATAAAAAAGTAAATAAATTGCCTGCTGCTTGCTTTTTTAAAAGCGCAATAAAAAGAAGATTTTATATCCTGCTTGTTTTTAATTTGTTAGTAGACACTGGTTGCTTGCTTTTCTTTTTTTTTTGAAAGGACGCGCCCTGTGTATAAAACAGAAGCCTGTTTGACCTTGCCCTTTCTGGGCAAAGGCAATCCTGCTTGCTTGCCAACCACAGCCAGGCAAACAATCTTTTGCCTTGACGGACAAAGGCAACCCTCCTTGTGTCTACTAGACAACTCTTTTCAACCTTGCTTTTTCTTTGGGCAATGATCCATAGATTCCTTGATTTTAGACACAAGCCTGTTCCACCCTTAAGTAGAATACTAAAAATCTTTTTTCTTTACACTATGATTCAATTAAACCTATGTCAACCATCTGCATTGCTTTTATGGCGATTGCAACATAAATAATCTTCTTGCCTTGAAACCAAAGCCACTCTTCTCAAGTCACAAAAACTGGCCTATTCAAACACTGTTTGTTGAAGCTAACTTTAAAGATGGTCCGATGCAGGCCCAGTATACAGGTGCAGTGGCTGGACAGAGATTGTGCTTTTAAAAAGCACACCGTCATTCTGACTCAAAAAATCATTGTTATATACTCTAACTGTACGATTTATTATTCAACTATTCAAGACTCAACTGCTAATTATTCAACACTGGATTGTTCGAATTGATTGTTTCTTTGAAAATAGGCAGTATCTCATTGATTTTTTCTGGTTTTTAAATCAGAGTCCCCGACGCTTGCAAACAGTCATTTATTGAGCCGACATAATAATACTTTGTTTCGACGTACTATTAATGTCACTTAAAGAAAGTAAGATCAAAGCAATTAAGACTGCAGCTAAAATTAAATAAATAAAGTCCTATTTTAGTAAAAAGCTACTAAAAAATTAATTGTTTGTCTTGGTTTGATATTTTTGTCCAATATTGTTCTTTCATTCTATTTTTTTATTATTTACTTTTCTCTACTCTTTCTTTGCTATCCAAGCAACAAGCTCTGCAGGGCTACAGGGCTGCAGGGCTACAGGGCTGCAGGGATGGCAGGGCTGCAGGGCTGCATGCAGGGCTGCAGGGGGCGATCTTTCCCCACTAGGATACATAGGGTGCAAATATATTATTTGTTACTTTTCTACTTTCATAAAACCAAAGAAAATCGTGGAACAGGCTTGTCTTAAAAACGCAAGGACTGGTTGTGACCAAAGCAAACTTCTAGCAAGGTAGCTTTAGGGGAACCTGCGGCTGGATTGACTCTGTGACTAAATCCATTAAAAAAAGATTATGATTTTTACACCTTTGGAGCAATTTTCAATTAATACCTTGTTTTTAATTCGAATAGAAAATGTCTATCTTTCTTTCACCAATTCATCATTATATTTATTAATAGCTACAGGCTTAATTATTCTTTTGCTTAATGTAATTACATTCAAAGGGGGGTATTTATTGCCATCGCGTTGGCAATCGGTGGTGGAAATGATTTATCAATTTGTAGCTAGTTTAGTAGAAGAGCAAATAGGTAGTTCAGGTAGAAAATATTTTCCATTAATTTTAACTACTTTCTTATTTCTTCTTAGTTGCAATTTGGTAGGAATGATTCCTTACAGCTTTACAGCCACTAGTCATTTAGTGGTGACATTTGGTCTTTCTCTGTCTCTATTTATTGGAATCACCATCGTTGGTTTTCAGAAACATGGTCTTCATTTTTTTAGCTTTTTATTACCTAAGGGAGCTCCTTTAATTCTAGCACCTTTATTGGTTGTATTGGAACTAGTTTCTTATTGCTTTCGTGCCGTGAGTCTAGGGGTTCGTTTATTTGCTAATATGATGGCAGGTCATACCCTGGTCAAAATTATAAGTAGCTTTGCTTGGACTATGCTATCGTTGGGAGGAATTTTGGCGGTAGCTTCCGTAATACCAGTTGTGATAATTTTTGCACTAACTGGCCTAGAGATTGGTGTGGCATGTCTTCAAGCCTATGTTTTTACGATTCTAATTTGCATATATTTAAACGACGCAATTCATTTGCATTGACTCCAGTCTATTATTAACAAAGGTTTGAATCCAGAGAATTTAAATCTATAAAAAAATCAAGATTATGACTTTGATCATTCCGATATTATTTATTGCTAAGTTAGTCTGTCAAGAGAAACCTCAATTGTTTCAAATGGGGTTTCAACCTGGAGATATCTGCGTTTTCATTTTGATGACCTGTATCTTTATTTTTTTTACCATCCTTTTTATTATATTAGTATGGTTTTTCCTAGCCACAGTTTACTTTCTTAAAGATCCTGTTATCTTTGCTGTTGAGGGTATCAAAAAATTTCTGTTAATGAAACAAAGTGGCATCTTGTTACTGTTAGAAAGGGGTAGTAAAATCAGTATCAAGAATGTTAAGACAGTATTCTTTTCCCTAAAAAATGCCATTATAATGGCTGGGAAGTATTGTAACACCATTTTCTTGCTGGCAATTAAAAAGTTTCTTCAACTCTTTACTGACATCAAGTCCTTTTTTTCTTGCCTGATTGAAAACCAAAAATTGATTGAATGGTTTACTCGGGCCAAACCGTTTTTTTATCCGCCCTATGTGGTGACATTGGCAGGTTTGACCCTCCAGAAACCAGCTATGATACGTGATTATGGGCTGCAAATTATAGAGATTTACTCTACTTTCTGGAGTGGTGTTTTTGGTCATTGCTTTGGTTTTGTTTGTGGCGTGATCATTGTTCTTTTTTACTTGTTTTTAGGTGTCCTATACATTCAGCATGGGGTAGAGCAGGTAAAGCATGGTAATACCTGGGACAAGTTGCTGTGTTTGGTAAGGCGCATTAGCAGGGTCACCCTGGGGATGCTGGCACTCTACTTAATTTGTAAGTACGGCGGCATCGTAATAATGTGGAATAAGGATTGGGATATTTTATATGGCATGCTGGTATGCTGGTTGACGGGTTGGGTGCTCCCCATGCCGTCTATCTGTTGTATGACAATGTTACCGACAAATTTCTCCTTTGACCAGCCGGTGACATCGCAGGCCGTCGTTGCGAGCCCACGTGCTGGTGTAACAGTCTTAATGCGGATTGATGAGCAAGAGGAATCGGTGGCAGTCTCAATGCGGGTTGATGATTCGGTGGCATCGCAGGCGGGCGTTGCTAGACCACGTGCTGGTGTGGCAGTTTCAATCCGGGTTGACGAATCGCTGGCATCGCAGGCCGTCGTTGCGAGTGTGCCACTGGCTGAACAACCGGTGGCATCGCAGGCGGGCGTTGTGAGCCCGCCTGCTGCTAGGCGACCTGTAATTCTAATCAGGCCGCCTTACCATGATACAATCTACGACCAAATGGGTGCGGCGCATCTGCCATTTGTACAGCAACCGGTGCCACTTACTGCATTCCCACTGTGGAATCACTTTAATTTCATTACAGACCTAAGGAGTGTGCCGCATACGCTGTTTCCACGGCAAACAGGCATTGGGATGCCACCTATCTGGGAGGAGGAAGCACTGCCGCATCAAAGAGATTTGAGGGGTGACGATAGACAATCCTTTCTCAATCCATGGGAAAGAATAGTACCAGTAATTGCCGGGGAGTTACCGATCTTGGAAGCAACCCGTGTGCCTTACATTGAGTGGCAAAATAGGCTCAACAACCCTTTCAGAGATGCCATCGTCTCGGCACGAGATGGCCTGAACTTGGAGGTACCTCTAGGGCCTTGCCGTCCTAACCTGTTCAACGATGAAACATTGTTGAAGATGGCCGCCGTCGAAGCATTGAACATAGAATGGTCTATTATGCAGTATCATGATAAGCTACTAACTCAGGTTTTCCCCTTAAAGGAGCGGCTTGAGATGGAAATAAGTGGGATAGAAACGCAAATGGAACACTTCCAACAGGATGCTAATCCAGACCATCTACGTATAGTTTCTTTAAATCAAGAATATCAAGTGAATAAATTTAGATTGCGGACTTTGATGCATAAATATCAAGAGTTAACACATAGATTGTCCTTTTTGGGTTTGTCTCAGGACTTGAACAATGCCCGTGGTGAAACTAATGTGTGCTTGTTTAAACATAATCAATTCCTTGGTGCCATTCTAGAAGGGAAAGTAGATTTTCCTAGATTAGCTCGGGCTGAGGATATGAGAAGAATCGAGCCAATCTACTACCCCGCGCTGTATGACAGATACCCCGCGCTGCAACCAGATGTGACCCGACCTTTAATGAAATGGGAGTTTGGGGTTATGAGACAGCAGGAGTTAAATAAAGCCATTGCTGGTGGACGA
>JAABUH010001998.1_pt1 | contig 20755 bp, 25 predicted proteins | sample 5559121 | NCBI WGS metagenome assembly JAABUH01 (sample SAMN10711871, study PRJNA513364) | rock metagenome | isolation source: Antarctica rocks | place: Antarctica: Victoria Land, Battleship Promontory nord | collected 2015-12-28
TCGGGCTTAGCGCAGCCTCTGAATATTACTTAAATAGAAGCTCTTGTACTCACCTTCTTCTGTATTCTTAATATTCAGTTATAGCTACCTCTAAAGATCAAGCACTATTCAACCCTGACTTTCGCTGATTGACTCATCTAGGCACGATTCTGACATTATATTAAGAATCCGTTAATCACACGATACTGGTCTCATTACCCATTCAACATACTCGTACAGACAGAACGAGTCTAAAGAAATTCGTTTACCTGATGATCGACGCAATCGAAAGACTGAACAACACTAGAGAGTTTGATAGAATCAACGGCGAGACTGTTTGGATCGCTAGACAACTTACCGCTCACTAAGTACGCACAGTTCAAACCGATCAAGAGGATCAACCCATTCTCGTGGAACAGACGAGTGAAAATAAGCTGTTCAACCCGATTAAGAGAATCGACGATAAAGAACCTTCGTGAATTGCTCAAGAATCAAACCAACCAACAAACAAATCTCATCTTCTTTGTCAAAGATTAAACATCATTCTATACGCCTTCCTTCTTCAACCGCCGAGCATCGTCATTCGTTCGGCCCCCTTTTCAAACAAACCTCACCATGCCTAGCCGTCCGCCTACTGAAGAGCGTTCCGAAGAATTCCGAAATCGTTTCTCTCAAATCCCTGATGCTGATCCATCGAAACCCTCTAGTGCTGAACCATTCATCAGTGAAGACGACGAGTCATTCGCTGAAACAGTAATACCCCCTGTTTCTATCGAAAACTGAAAGGCTCGATGCATGGCCCTCGACAGAGAAACGAACCGACTCAACAAGCTGAGTAACCAACGAGACGACGAAATCAAAGAGTTGAAGACTAGGCTTCAAACTAAAGAAACCACTTCTTCTGATTTCATCTACTCTGAGCGTTCTAGATCTCAGAAAATACCTGATTCTCTCTGATTTACTGACGAAAAGAATTCTACTTGGGAAAACTGATACGGCAAAATTCAGGATAAACTAGAGATCAACGCCGACCTCTTTCCAAATGAACGGGCCAAACTGAGCTATGTACATTCCAGATTATTCGATGACGCAGCTGATGCCGCCCAATCTAGACGCGAACGTGACTGTGTCAATCTCTATAAGATCGCCGATGATCTTTTGAAAGAACTAGCTGAGTTGTTCAATGATTCAGATAAGAAAGTCAACTTTCGTAGAGAATACTACAACTTGATTCAAGGATCAAAGAAGTTCAGCGAGTTCTACACTCAGTTTCAACGATTATCTTCCTATCTGGAGTATCACGAAAAGCAACTGATCGTCGATCTGAAAGATAAAATAAACTCCCGTCTTCGATCCGTTTGGATAGGTCAATTAGTTCAACCTGATTCTCTCAAAGAGATTCGTTCCTACCTGATTCGTTTAAATAATGATCAACGAGCCATTCGGAAAATCAAGGACAAAGTCAACCTCATCAAACGCGTCGACGACCTGCCAAAGACCATCTTTCATAGAGCTGTTGTTACTCAACCAGTCGATCATTCAAAACCTGATCATCTAAAGCCGCGTGGCGCGATTTTAACTAGCGCCAAAGAAGCAGACGTTCTAGTCGAAACCTGTTTCATATGTCATAAATCAGACCATAGCTCTAGAGAGTGCTCTGACCGGCCTACTAGAATCAATGCAGTGAACAATGAATACGATCGTTTCGGGTCCGATTCCGATTCGGATTCCGATTCAAAAAACTAGTCACCTCTTCAAAAGTCATCGAAGGGATAGAGATTATATCTTTGTGCAAACTAGACGAAATTCTATCAGAAGAGAATTACTTTGAAAAGTCGTTTCTAATTGACGTCTTTCTCAACTCTCAGAACCGATCTTTTAGTCTTCGTTCTCTGATAGACAGTGGTTCAGCCGCCCATACGCTCATACACGCTAACCTAGTCAATAGAGTATGCGAGAAACTAGAAATTCAACCTATATCTCTGGCAAAAGAGAAGCTAATAAGAGGTTATGATGAGAAGATATCTAAGAAGATCATCACTCATAAAATTCTACCCAATCTCATCATCGAAAGTCATAAGAAATTGACTGTACCAATGTTGATAGCTGATATCGATCACCATGAAGTCATATTGAATAAGCTCTGAATGAACAAAAACGAAATATTACTGAATATGCGGAACGACGTCATTGTTTTTCCGGACCAATTGAATACTCCTATTTCGGTTTTTCCGATCCCTCTCAATTCAAAGCACCCAAGTTGGTCGCGGTCAACTTCGCCTTCTTCAACCACTCAGACTAAGGCCCCTATGATGCTCAAACGACCCGTTTCAACCACTGCTCAGGAAGAGTCATTCTCGATTCGAAGCATAGACGCAGCTTCGTTCAAAACACTGTTGAACCGTTCAAAGAAGGATCAGACTGAAGTCTTTGCTCTATTCATGACAGACATCAATAGGGAAATCGCGTACAATACTCAGTGCGATTTGAACGCTCTAAACGTCTCTTCAATCAATGAAACGGCTCAGAATTTGAAAGATATTAAAGCGAAGCTGTCACTGAAATATCATGAGTTCCTAGATGTTTTTGATCGAGCTCAATCGGATAAACTACCCCCTCATCGCTTCTACGACCATAAAATCGAGCTCATCAGTGATTCAACGCCCCCTCGCTGCCGAGCCTATCGAATGTTTTCTGCCAAACTTCTGAAGATAAAGAAGTACTTAAACGAGAACCTGTCAAAGAAATTCATCACTTCTAGCCAGGCCCCCTATTTCTCCCCCGTTCTATTCGCCCTCAAAGCAAATGAAGATCTTCGATTCTGCGTGAACTATCGAAAGCTAAATGCCATTTTCAAAAGAAATAGATATTCTCTATCGCTGATAGACGAGATCATTGATAAAATAGTGAGTTGCAAGCATCTGACTAGATTGAACATCATATCAGCGTTCAACAAACTTCGAATGCACCTCGATAGCGAGAATTACACCACTTTTATCACTGCTTTAGAAGCATATAAATACAAGATGCTATCATTCGAACTGACTAACGGATCGGCCTCCTTTCAGCAATATATGAATGATGTTCTATGAGACTTTCTGAACGACTTTTGCCAAGCCTATCTAGATGACATTCTCATCTATAGCAAAACGAGAAAGAAACATAGAGATCACGTCAAACTAGTATTGAGCCGACTACGCGAAGCTGAACTGCAGATGAATATTCGAAAGTGCGAATTCGATGTAGAAGAGACTGTCTTTCTAGAAGTCATTGTATCAGAACTAGATCTTCGTATGAATTCAAGCAAAGTGACAGTCATAGTCAGCTGAACCACTTCGACCAACCTAAAAGAAATTCAGAACTTCGTGAGATTTGTTAACTTCTATCGCCGTTTCATTAAGAACTTCTCGAAGCTAGTCAAACCGTTCACTCAGCTGACTAGAAAGAACACGCCTTTTGTTTGAAACGAGGCCTGTGTTCAAGCCTTTGACAATCTAAAGAAACAAGTCAGCTCGACCTCAGTACTTCGTCACTTCGATCTCAAACGACAAGCTATTCTGAAGATCGATGCTTCGAACTATGTAAAAGATGAAATACTATCTCAGTACGATGACGAGAGAGTTCTTCATCCGATGGCCTTCTACAGTAAAAGCATGATTCTCGCTGAAATCAATTACCACATCTATGACAAGGAATTGCTAGTCATTATTCGATGCTTCGAACACTGGCGACTCGAGCTGAAGTGCACTGAACTATTCATTCAGATATTCATCGATCATCAAGCTTTGAAGACCTTCATGGAAAATAAACAGTTGAGCCGACGACAAGCCAACTATCTGAACATTCTGTCGAAGTTCAACTTTCAGATCATCTTTAGGTCAGGCAAAACGAATACTAAAGTCGATGCTCTAACTCGAATGCCTCTAGCGGACGTCTCTGAATCAGCTCAACGGCTTGAAGATCGTTTTCAGACTATTCTGATTCTCGATAGAGTCGATGTTCTACCCGTTGAACCGGAAGCAAATCTCTATCAGCGAGTGCGTATGATCAATCAAACGAATGAGCTCTGCGACGAATATAGACAAGCTATGAACGAGAACAAGCTCAAATTCCATACCACTAAATTGAAGAACTGCGAAATCATTGACAGCGTTCTCTTTAGAAAAGGCTTACTGTGAGTCTCTGAGAACATGCACACGAAATTACTACAAGAAGTGCATGATCAACCTTCAACCTCTCACCTCGGCAATAAACGAATCATCGATCTAGTTCAGCGTTTCTACTATTGGCCAGATCATCGAGCTACTATTCGACGATACATTCGAAACTGTCATGCTTGTCAGCGAAGCAAAGCCTCTAGGGATAGCATCAATGGACTTCATCATTCTCTCCCGATTTCACAGGAACGCTGAAAAGATATAGCTATGAACTTCATCACTGAACTATCTCTGTCAGAAGACTATAACGTCATTTGCACAATCATATGTCGTCTCATCAAAGAACGTCACTATGTTCTCTGTCATTGAAGAGACGATGACATCTCAGCCGAAGCAACGGTTTGAATCATGCTATGAAACGTCTATTGACTGCATGGCCTACCCAGTTCTATTGTTTCGAACAGAGACTCTCAATTCATATCGACTATGTGAAAGAGCCTTTGCAAGCGACTGAGAATCACAGCTAGTCTATTCACAGTCTATCATTCGAAGATCGACGATCAGACGGAACGAGTCAATCAAGACGTTGAACGCGAACTTAGAACCTACTGCAATTACATGCAGAACGACTGGGCCAAATGAATATCTATGATGGAATTCAGCGACAATTCCAATACCTTCTCGATCATCTCAATGATCCCTTTCTACTTCAATAAAGGTTTTCACCCCCGAATGAGTTTCGATTCAGATACGACTGACTACGAAATCATTCGTGAACGACTGAAAGCTAGAAAAGCAGACGATATTGTCATTCGAATGAAAGAGCTACTGAGCTTCGGCCGTCAACAATTGAAAAAGACGAAGCTGACCATCGAAGCACAGATCAATAAACATAGACGAGACGTCATCTATGAGATAGATGACTGGATTTGGCTATTCTTCAGAAACGTCAAAACCACGAGGCCATGCAAAGATTTGAAAGACAAACAACTAGAACCGTACCAGATCACTGCCAAAGCGAGAGCCTTCTATCATCTTCGTCTACCAGCCAGCATGAAGCATCTGCATCCGATGTTCAGCTCGAAGCTACTGCGGCCGTATTCAGAAGACCCTCTACCAGAACAGCATGCAGAACCCCTCAGGCCCATCATTATTGATGACGACGACGACGAACACTGAGAGATAGATGACATTCTGAACTCCAGACGCTATCGAGGCCGAATACAGTACAAGGTCAAATGAAAAGACCTAGATAGAGACGATGAATGATACTATGTCGATAAAGGTGAATTCGATGGCTTCGAGAAAGTTTTGAACGAATTTCATACGCTATACCCAAGAAAGCCACGCTAGTACCGGAATAACTCAATAAGAAAGCAAGCAAACGAGCGACATTCATGCGGACATGAATTTTCGAAGGGAGGGATAATGTTACGAGCGTACCAAGGCTGAATAGGGCTAGCCAGTGCCTCTAGCCCAGATCTGACCCAGATCTGACTCAGCCCCTATTTCCTTTCCCCAACATCTCTTTGTTCAACACCACCTTTCTTTCTACATCACATTCTACCCGTGTCACAAACACATCCCCTTCGGGCTTAGCGCAGCCTCTGAATATTACTTAAATAGAAGCTCTTGTACTCATCTTCTTCTGTATTCTTAATATTCAGTTATAGCTACCTCTAAAGATCAAGCACTATTCAACCCTGACTTTCGCTGATTGACTCACCTAGGCACGATCCTGACATTGATCAAGAATTTCGTCAATGACATTATGATAATGATATACAGCATGAACTATTATTTATCGTAGAATTCATTTTCTACGTGAAGTTACACAATTGATCAAACAAGATACATATTCAGATTCTGTTCATAATCATATGTTAAATTTATTGAATGCTCAGTTCAAAGAAGATTATTTTCAAATCTGTGATTTATTAATAAATAATTAATTTCTTATTAATCATTTATTAATCAATCATTAATCATCAATCAATTTCAGCTTCGTAACTCAGTTCATCAAATGTAAAATTCTGAATCAAACAGAAAAAGACAAATATTATTACATCTGATATTAATGTTTATTGTTCAAAAATTTCAGCAAATGTTTTTGTTTAAGCTTAAAATTACATCAATATTGTTGAATAAACACATCATAAAAGCAATAGTTTTGAAAAAAGATTAACTTTTCTTCAAGCAATCAAAAGATTTATTGATTAATCTTTAATCAATAAAGAATTAATAACTTATCAATAATAAAGAACAAAGTCTGAATGATTGAGATCTTGCTCAATATAAAGCATTTTGAAACAAAGAGATTCATCACTCATATAAACAAACTTCTGCATCTGAGTGTTTCTTTAATTCAGAAAAACGTGATTATAAGTTAATAATAAATTATTAATATGCAATTAATAACTTATTAATATAGATATAAAAAAGCTAATAAGCGAAAATGAAAATGAGATCAAGACGATCATCATAGTCATGATGATAATGATAATAATGATTTTGACATATTATCTCAATATTTTTCTTTTGAAAGTTTGCGTGATGAAAGATTTAAAAGTCAATCTCATCAATGAAAATCTTTAAAGAAATCTTGAAAATATTATTCTATTATCAATTTAATAATAATAGATGAATAATCATTTATCAATATTCAGCTCTTAAATCTTTTTACATCAACAGATATTTCAGAATAATCAAACAGTTTTCAATCAGAATTCATTAACTATTCATTAACAGAAGATTCAAATTCAACGGTTGAAAGCTGAGTGTAAGAATGCATTTCATTGACTATGAATGATGCATGTCTGTGAAACTAGCTCACGAGATTAAATTGAAGAAACTAACAAGTGAATAAAGATAATGACTTGACAAAAGATGAAAACTCTGCAAGCTTTTGCTTTTGTTTCTTAGCAATTAGTTCTATGATCAATAAAGTGCTATCTTATTATTTTCTACTACGCAGTTTCATGTAAAGAAATCTCGTTATCTCACAGTTTTAATTGCTTCATTTGCATGAAGCTGCTCAGTTGTCATGATGTCAGATCATCAACTCAATTTAAAACATAAATCATTGATATTTTAAATAATTTTAATTCATTGAATTTGTTTTGCAATTCAATAAATCAAGTCATCAATTTAGTCATCATTATTTTAATCTAGTTTCAGCAATTCTGTTTTAATCATTTCAGTCATGTGTGCAAACTTTTGCAATCTTAAGTCAATAAAACTACTGTCTAGTCTTGATTCTGCTCAATTCATGTATATAGAAGTTGAGCTTTCATTCTTTTCTTTTGCTCTTTGTTTTTTATCTTATACATTATCTGATGTATTGTTTTGTATTTAAATTCTATCAAAGTAATAATAATATCAATCTTCTATATTGATAGTATCTTTAGTTTAGCTCAGTCTTTGACATTATGAAAGATTTACACTTTCTGCAACATTTTCATACATTGAAATCTCGTCTAGTTATTCTTTCGCTCAAATGAAGTTATCTCACAATCTTTCAATCAATAATGAGCATGCTATCAAACAGTTTATTTAAAGTATGATTGAAAATTCAGTTGAAATCTTTCGCATAATGCAAGAGCTTCAAAATCAAGTTTGATAACATGATGTCATCATTTCATCTTCATTCATCATTCTCAGTTCTTCAATTTATATAAAGTTGAATTCTCAGTTTCTTGCAATGATAACTCAAATCATCACATAAATCTTGAACAATCAATCTTCTTTTATCATTCATTCTTCTGCGAACTTTGTTACTGTTTTCATTACTTCTAAATTTAAGAAGCTTTTTGATATATTTAAATATGAGAAGAACAAATATCAATTAAATGCATGAAAGCAGAGTTTGATACAACGCATGAACATGAATGATGATCATTATTTCTTTCATCAAGTCAAGATCATTTATATCAAGTCACAACTCATCATAAATAAGAAGACTCACAATTTAATGAATCAATATTGAGTCAATGATCTTTGTATTATTTTCATCTTTGCAGATTAATAACACAAGTTGCATCATTGCTGTGACAATTCTTTCAAGACAGAAGATGCTCATTTATATCTTCATGAAACTTTAAAGTAAGACACAAATAACTTTGTCAACTACTACAATTTCTTCTATCAAAAAAACAATATTCTTTGATGAAAGATTTCTTGTTGATTGATGATTTGAAGCGCAATGTCAATTATTTCACTTAAGTCATCATTTTCTTCTAATGAAATCTTGATGAAACTCAATCATTCATTTTTCATCAATGAATTCAAACATTCTTTGACATTGATGAAGAGCTTCAACAGCTTAAGCATCATTAATCTCACTTCATCTTTATCATCATTTTGTTTATTAAAGTCAAGAACATTTATGCATTAATTAGTAATTTTTTGAATTCAAAGATCATCACTTCTGTGACTGTTGTTTCAACAGTATCTTCATTTCTTTCTCTTTTGTCTTTCAATGAATTAATGAATCTAAGCTTCATTATTATCATCATTCAAGATAAGATTCTGATCGTTTCTGAGATTAAGAAAATCTGCAACAAGTGAAAGCTATGCTACTATTGCAAGTTGCAACATTCAAGCAAAATCACTAAAGAATGCTCAAATAAGAAACTTTTCACTCTGCGTATCATGAACATTTATGACAGTAATGTTATCAATATAGATGAAGAAGTTTCGCTGTTTGCAAAAAAAGTTTAGTTTCTGAGCTAAGTCACGCTCAAAAATCTGTATACATATTATTTTGTCTACTAGTTTCAATCTTTTCACTCTCACTTCAATCATATAAAAAGTTTTCTGCTAAATCTGTCTTGAAACTCTTTGAATTCAATTCAACATTCAAAAATAATCACATGATAGTATTCTGTATTCTACATCAAGCTTAATCTAAAGTTTTCACTTTCACTTTGATTGATAGTAAAGTCTCAACTTATGTCTTTATGAATAAATTCTTCGCGCAACAACATCATTTTCTCTTGCATTAATTAACTCATTCTCACAGACTTCAAGAATTTGATGATCAAGTCACTTTAATTAATGATATTACTTATGTCATTGAAATCACAATGATTCTTGATGAACATATCAAAAGACTATTCTTTTATATCATTGAATTAAGTCAATACTTCATCATCATGAATCTATCATGACTTCATTATCACGTCATTGATGTCAATTTTGAACATAATATTCTCATCTTGTTTTTCTTTTTCTGTCTTAATCAATATTGTCAATTTCTCATCAAGATTTATAATTTTAATCAATAAGAAGAAAATTTCTTGCTTGAAGTTAACTGTCATAATAAATTAACTCATAGAAGTTAAATCAAAGACTAAAGTCAGAGACTGAGTTGAAGATCAGATCTGAGTTAGCTTTGAAACTTTATGACTTTGTCAAGACATCGTTTAAACTACGTCATATTTTCGACTTAATATATCATGAATTATGTCGTGCTTGACTTGACAATGCTTGACAAACTCTCTATAGTCGATCGATTTTCTTGAGTTATTGAGAACTTCTTAATAATTAGCTTTATCATAATATATATTCATTCTGTGTCTGCTTAGAATATCACATTGTCATATCACTCTTATAGATTTCATTTATTCATTTAGTAGATTCAATCATCACAGTTCTAATTATTTTAAACTCTTTTTAAAGATGATGATTTGATATTCAAGCATGACAACAGTAATGCAATCACAACAGAATTGAAATGATGATGTCTTGATCTCATGAGACATCATATCAGAAAACAAACGTTGCATAATGAAATCAGAAAGTGAAGAAGCAAAAAATAAACTCTTTCTTAATATTGATAAACAACTAACACAAGCAATGCTTCAACGTAATGAACTGCAAAAGAAACAGAAGTTAACAGTTATTCAATCAAAGATTAAGACTTTGCAAGTCATTGAAACGACGAAGAAAAGTCATCAAGCTTTCACTCAAGCTTTCACAAAAAACTTGAATGATCTACGCATTGTCTTCATAGTGTCGATGATGACAAAACGAAGTCATCACAAAATCGTCTTGTAAAAGTGAAGATTCTCAATGTCTTTGAAGAAGTATCATGATAAAATCATAAAAGAACATAAAGAGTGAATTCGCGATGTCAAAATCCTGTTTCAAAATAGCTCTTGACATTTTAAAAGTGATGAGAAAAAGATTTTATACTGCATGATTTATCTGAAGAATGAATCAAAGAAACTTTGATTCAATCACGAAGAGACTATGTCTGCAGCTCAGCAGATGTGATTCAATTTTATTAACTTTCTTCTGAATTTAATTGAAGATTCAATGAATTGAGACATAGACGTGACTCAGCAGTACGCGAACACATTACAACGTTCAGATCAGATGATATGAACGTTTGCAGCTCATTTAAGCACTCTGAAACATCAACTTTCGTTGTATAATAATAAGCATAAGTGAGCTCATTTATTCATCAAGTTGAGATCTAAGCTGCGCATGATCATTACTAATGTGCAGTCGATTTTTATCACATGAGATGCGTTAATTGATCTTGTTGCTTGATTGAAAACAAATTTGCGAAAAGAACATGTTTTGTCGTTGAAATAACTTCAAGATGAGAACTTGCATGATTGAGATAAAGTCAACAAGAAGACTCATTCAAAGCAAAAGAAATTTCATCAATCAACTAGACTTAACTTTTCATTAAAGACAAGTTCATATGCTTCATCATGTTATAGCAAGAATTTGTTCAACATAATGTGCTATATGTGCAATTGAAAGAATCATTACTTTATTAATTATAAAGACAAAAAGATCAAGAATAAATCAAAAGAATCTGATGCAAATTGAGTATTCATTGATTCAATGTTGCATATGAATCATTTCAAGATTTCGAGAAAAGACAAGCTCTTAATGAACACTTCAAATCATCGAGGAAAAAACAAGAAATTCTCTTTGTAAAGACTTTTATATATAAAGAGCATGTAATTCAGAAAGATCAGAAGACAGAAACAAAGATTCATATGAATATTGACATCAAGATGAACGTGATTAGTCAATGTTTCATCATCAAGCAAGATATGTCATTGCTGAACATTGATCTTTCAAGATCTATCTGAATGAACAATCAGAATGTCTATTATTATGATGTCTATAAGATGTGTTATCGACTGAGAGACAGCTGAAACATAAAGAAAAAAGACATAAGTATCTTTTATGCTATTGACAAGAAAGAATCTTTCTTGATTTTAAGTATGTCAAGTATGCAATTCAAGCATATTTGAATAAACATGATCACAAGAACATGATGTTTTGACATGAATAAACATACATTCAAGTTATTCATCGCAGAAGATTTTACAAAAGTTCTACAAGATGAGTCTACTATGTATGCTTTTGTCATGATCAACATTGTTGAAGAGTCAATCATTGAACATCAAGTGAAAGTAATGAATAACGTAATGAGTTATATCACAAATGCGCTTGAAATGCAGACTTTACTCGTTGAATTGAAAGAGTACAAAGATGTATTTTTAACAGAAAGTGCAAACAAACTGTTTTTGCATGAAGATCATGATCATGCAATCGAAATCACTGCAAAGTCATCATATGAATTATTGTATAATTTGTCAAACTAGATTGATCGCGTCAAGTTGAATACTTGAGTTTGAGTTGAGTACTCAACTTGAAAAGTGTCGAGTTGAGTTGAAATCTTTTTGAAAAAGTATCGAGTTGAATTGAGAAGTTGAACTCAAGCACTTAAGTCGAGTTGAGAAGCTTGACTCGATAACTCGACTTGAAAACTTAATTTAATTCAACAAGATATTAAATAAATGTAAATAGCTTGATTGAACAGTCTTCATGATTCTCTTCATGACTTTCTATCAAAGTCAAATGATCTTCATGTTTTTTTGTCATGACTTTCTATCAAAGTCAAATGATCTTCATGTTTTTTCTTCATGTTCTTCTTCATATTTCTCTTCATGTTCTTCATCATGACTTTCTTCATGTTTCTCTTCATGTTTCTCTTCATGTTCTTCATCATGATTCTCTTTATGTTTCTCTTTATGTTCTCTTTATGTTTCTCTTCATGTTTTTCTTCATGTTTCTTGTCATGACTTTCTTCATGTTTCTCTTCATGTTTCTCTTCATGTTTCTCTTCATGTTTCTCATCATGACTTTCTATCAAATGATCTTCATGTTTCTCTTTATAATTCTCTATCAAATGATCTTCATGTTCTTCTTTATGACTTTTTATTAAAAGATAATGCAAAAAGATAATGCAAAAGTCAAAAATCGAAAATTTTTCTATATTTAGTACTCTTGATGTTAAGCTTAAGTTCTTGACGAGTTGAGTTGAATTAATTCAATTCTCAGTCGAGTCAAGTCACATCAAGTTGAAAATATGAGCAATTCAACTTGAGTTAAGTTGAAAATGTGAGTAACTCGACTTGATCTTGATTTAAGTTCAAAATGTCAACTTGAAACTCAACTCAATGATCAATTCATGTCAAACACAGAGTTAATGACTCTGAAACAGTATTTAAATGATGTTTTGATGAAAGAATGAATTAAGCACTTCATCAACTCAATTGATGCGTTTATTCTATTCATTCTCAAAAAGAATGATAGTCTTTGCTTATGCATGAACTATCAAGATCTGAATAAGATCACTGTCAAGAATTATCACTCACTGTCTTTAATTAATGAAACTTTAGACAGATTCAATCAAGTCAAGCAGTTCATTAAATTAAATTTGAAGAATGCATATCATCATTTCAGAATTCAACGTGAAGATGAGTGAAAAATGACGTTTCATACTCATTATGATCACTTTGAATATATGATCATGTTGTTTAATTTGATCAATGCATCTGTTATCTTTCAGACTTATATTAATAAAATCTTGACAGAGCTTTTAAATGACTTTTGTATTATTTATCTGAATGACATTTTAATCTTCTTCATAGAGAAGACTGATCATGTAAATCATGTGAAGCAGATTTTGAAGAGACTAAGAAAGTTCAAGCTATATGCTAGCTTGAAGAAGTGTACATTCTTCATCACTAAAGTGAACTTTCTAGAATTTGTTGTATTCACAAAGAATGTTTCGATAAATCTAAGTAGAATAAACATCATCAAAACATGATTCAGATTGAAAATGTATTGAAAAATACAAGTTTTTCTGAGATTCATCAATTTCTATTAACGTTTTATACATCACTACTTTCAGATAGCAAAGTCTTTAACAGAACTGCTGAGAGATAATGTAAAAGATGTAAAAATGAGCTCATTCATATGATCAAGCGAAGCGAAACAAGCTTTTAATCAGCTTCGCAACGTCTTTATGAGAACGTTTATACTAAGACACTTTGACTCAGAGCGACATATACACATCGAGATCAATGTGTTCAATTATGCAGTTGCAAGTATTTTGTCTCAGTCAGATGACAAAGATCAATGACATTCAATTGCATTCTGATTCAGAATGATGATAGACATTAAAAGAAACTATGAAACATATGATCAGAAGCTTTTAATCATAGTAGCAATGTTTAAACACTGACAACACTATGTGAAAGACAATTATTATACTGTCAAAGTTCTGACTGATTATAATAATCTGAAGAGTTTTATGAATGTTCAAGAGCTAAACAAAAGACAAGTCAAATGAATCATGAGATTGTTGATCTGCAACTTTGAAATAGCACATAGATCAGAAAAGATAAACTTGATCAATGCATCATCAAGATGATCTGACTATAAGAATGAGAACATCTTTGCAAATCATTTGCTACTCACTCTGCAGCGAAAGCTGACTAGAATAGAAAGCTTAAATAGCTTTATATTTGTAGCGATCAAAGAACTATACTGTATACAAGTGATTAATGATGTCGAGAAGATGTTCGTTCACAGTATAAATATGAACAAATATTCAGCAGAACATGTCGAGAGCAGACTGTAAGATGAAACTCACTGATGAACATGAGTGATTAACGATGTCGAGAAGATGTTCATTCACAATGTCAATGAACAAAGATATTCAGCGAAACATGTTGAAAGCAGATCGCAAGATGAAATTTACTGTACATGAGTGATTAATGAAGTCAAGAAGATGTCTGTTCACAATGTTAATGAAAACACAAGTATGTGTTCAGCAGTACATGTCAGAAGTATACTGCTGAAAATCATGATTTTAACAGTGCGAGAAACGCATTTAGATGAAGTATATTTCTTAAAAGATAAAATCTTTCAATTCAAATCAACAACTTCAAGAAGCATAAATGTTGAAATGTTGACTCATAGAGATCACAATGTAGCTGAGAAACAGCTTAATTCTGTTGCTAAAACTGTTGATTGCAAACAACTTGTTTCACATGCAATTGTCAAAGTATTGACAATTCATGAAACAATATACAACTTCAGTAGTAAATTCATAATTGAGCTCATCAAGATTTTACAGTAAGAAGATGAATTTGCTGTGAGATTAAAAGCAGATGAAACGATGAGTATATGAAAGAGTGATGTCGAAGCTTGAACATTGAATAGTCAAGAAATGATAAAGTACAATGAATCATTATATGTTTCAGAAGATCTTTCTGTCAGAGAAAAGCTGTTGAAACGTCATCATGATGATTTGTTAGAAATAAATTTTTAAGATTAACAAGATCAATGAGCTATTAAATTGCAAATATTACTGAAAAAGTATGATCAAAGATGTCAAAAAGTATGCAGATACTTGTGACATTTGTTAAAGAATGAAAATGAAACATCATTTATCATATGATGAGTTGAAATCATTATTTTGACTCACAGATTCATGAAAAGAAATCACTATGAATTTCATAACAGATTTGTCATCTAGTAAATGAAAAGAAGTCGTGTATGACTCAATTCTTGTAATAGTCGATTATTACATGAAGATGATGCATTATCTGTCTATGAAGAAGATTCTGACTGTCGTAGAGTTAACAGAGTTGTTCTTTGAGCAGATTGCTTTAAAATATGAAGTATTGAATGATATAATTATTGATAGAAATAGTTTATTTATCAATGCGTTCTGATCAAAGATCTGCTATCATGTCAAGATGAAACAATGACTAAGCATCATTTTTCATTCACAAACAGATGATTAAACAGAACAACAAAATCAAACATTGAAACATTATTTAAGAGTGTATTGTTTCAAAAAGCAAGATGACTGAGCTACACTTTTACTCATAGTTGAGTTCATTTATCATCAGACGAAGCATGCTTCGTTGAGCTGTAGTTCTTTTAAAGTCATGTATGATTATGAATTCATCTTTGACATACATATTGAGAATGATGTTACGAAAGAAGAAATGTCAGCAGCAAAAAAATGCATTGAAATGCTGCAAAATGTGCAAAACACGTTGATGAAATGATGATAAAATGCGATCAATGTTCAGACAAAGTACTATAATCAAAAACTTAAGTTTAAGTTCTTTAATGTTGATGTAAGATGACAAAATCTCTTTACATGAAACTGTGTAGTAAAAGATAATAAGATAGCACTCTATTGATGATAGAACTAATTGTTAAAAAATGAAAGTGAAAGTTTGTAAAGTTTTCATCTTCTGTTAAGTCATTATCTTTATTCACTTGTTAATCTCTTTAATTTAATCTTGCGAGCTAGTTTTGCAGACATGCATCATTCATAGTTGATGAGATGCATTTTCACAACTGCATTCTTTCTTAAAGACTCAATCTCTGAATTTTCATAGCATTGTATTGTCTTTTTATAACTGACAATGTAACAATGACTTCTTCAATGCTTTAGCATCTGTATAGAAGTGTCGTGAATTAATCATGCTAACAAGCATAAACAAAGTTAGTGCAAGATTGTTGATATCAATTCTTCAGCTTTACTTTCTTTCTTTCTTTCTTTTCTTTTTGTCTCATTTCAACATACTCTTTCATGAGTATTGCTTTTTTGAACTGATGAAGCATGAGATCTGTTATGCATATTTTGCATAACTCGCAGCTCATGATATAAGCTTCTTTCGTTGCAGCGTTATTGTGATGCAAGTCAATTCATGAGTTAACATGAATGATATAGCAGTATCAACATCATCATCATTAACATGATAAGTAGCAACTTTGCGCTCATTGATATCATGCTAACATGCTCGTGAAGTCTGCTCTTTTTCTTAAAATGTATATCTTTCATCACTTCTCTTGCGTCATTGTTGCTGTCACGTTTGTCACGTCTGCTTCTTCTGCTTTTTTTGCATCTTCAATATTAAAGACTGAGTTCATGATTCTTGATAAACATATTTATCTTTGCGTGTTTCAATAAATGTTGATGCATGATAAATCATAATGATCAGATGATCTGATGCTGTCGCTGCGTTCATCGTCTGAGCGCAGCGATGATTCACACATGTTGTGCTTTCATCAAGCATGCTCGCAAATGCAAGTACTGCTTCATAAGAAAGCATGATTGCATGATGAACTCAGTCTTGCGTCATCTTCAGCTGTCAATGCATTATGCTGCGCTGATGATGATTCATTGTCTCAACGCTTGCATCAAGACTCGTCTCACTCTTCGTCTTTGACAATGAAAGAGTGAGTAACTTTTCTCTCAATCATGTGAGATTGTATTTAACAGTTGAGTAGAGATTCTTGCTTCTCTCGTTCTCATCACTTCTTGTCATCATCACGTCGCTTTGTTTTCATCTTGTAAATCTCGACTGAAGCAAGCAGTGTGTGATGAGATTTGCTGATGAATAAATAACTTTTTTCTTCACTTCAATGTTCTCGCTTGCGATCATTGATCAATTCTTTTCTTCATTCTTTTGCAATGTTCATCATCATCTTTTTTTTTAAAAACATATGTTATGTAAGATTTTATAATTGTAGTTTAATATTAATTTTTTAAACTTGCGTTCTTGCGCTTTTGATACTTTCTCAATCATAATTTTTACGTGATCTGTCTCTCTTTTTTCTCTTTGACTTTTTTGCAGTCAATTGATGTACTTGTCTTTCTATTTCATAGTTCTCAATGATCTTCTTTGCATTACTAAGATTTTTCATTGATTTTCAGAAGTTTTCATAGAAAGATGAATCAACTCATTGAACTAAATATTCAATCTTTTCTTTCTTGATTCACTGATTGAGTATCTTCTTTATCTTTCATTTCTCTTTTTCTTCTACAAGAATGATCTGCAACTTTGAATTCTCATCACGTAAGTGTCAGAATTTCAATAAAGAAACATGAAAAATTAAGTGAATTGCATCATATTTTTCAAATAGTTCAAGCTTATACGCTTGCATGTCAATCTTCTTCAATCTTCTGAATGATCTCAGTTGTTTATGATCAATCTTCTTCTTTGAACGAAGCGTATGAATGTTTATACTTTGCAGAAGCACTTTGTCTTTCATTTGAAAGCTTGCAACTTTATGATGAGCATTATAATACTTTGTTTGCTGCTTTGCTACTTGCTTTCATAGTTTCATTAAATGTTCTCTGATACTTTATAGTCATTCTGCTCACTTCATAGTTAAGAATGTCTCTTTCTTTAAAGCTCTGTTCTCAGATGTCTCTGCAAAGTTCACAATGTATCTTTTTAAAAGTTCATGTGAAGTTTTTTCAATATTAACATGTACGCTGTTGTTATATGCAAATGTCATCATTGACAAAAGCTTTGATCAGTTATTCATTTTATAATTGAAATACATTCACAGATAGTGCTCAAGCATTTGATTCTGTCTTTCTGTTTGATCGTTGATTTACAAATGAAATACAATGCTTAGCTTTCGCTTCACTTTGAGATGTCAACATAAAGTTATTCAAAAATGATTGATAAACAGTAAGTCTTGATTCAATATAATGCTTCGCATCATTTCATGCTGAGATATGAATTTTTATCATAGCAGATTCATAAGTTTTTTGACATTCAAATCTTTGATCATCGAAATATAAATTATGTGCTTGATCAACTTATTTATCATTATCAATATAGCATCGCTTGTTTTTTGAATGTACAAATTCTTTGCAGAAAGCATGTCTGTTATGAAATTCATGATCATCATGTGAAATGAATTTATGCTCTTTGAAGATATAAACATCAGCTTCTCATAAAGCTTATGATGATGCACTTGCATTCACTGACAGTCTGAACAGATGCAAACATATTTCATCATCTTTTTGAGCATTTTTAATCAGTAATATTTTCTTCTTATTGCAGTCTTGATACAAGCGTGTGCAAAATAATCTGCTTCGAAATCATCATGATTCATACGCAGAATCTCATTTCTTGTAGCAGAGTCATTGAGTACATAAACTGTGAAATCATGACGTAGCAGTTCATCATTTTTCATACTTCATTTTGAAAGCTCATTCTTTCTAGATGCAAATTGTTGACATCACTTCTCATTTGTAACAGAGATGTTTCTTTGTTGTAATTTCAGCAATCACGCAGTCATTGATTCACTCATCTTCAAATAGAATCTCTTCAACTTCATAATCTGATGAATTAGAAATTGAAACAATGCAATGTTTAGAATTCTGCAAGATCTAGCGAGTACTTTCTCATTCAAATACATGACTCAAGTATTTGCAATAACTATGTCATTCAGTTGCATCATCAATGCTGCAAGTTTAATTGCTGTCAAAACTTCTTCATTTTTTAGCAGCTCAGATTGACATTTCTGATTGTGAAGTTTGTTTTGCAGAGTAAATAGAAAATAATCATTATTCTTCTTGCTATCATTCAATTTCATGATGTTGAGTCTTCTTAATGATGCATTTGCAGAGTTTAATTTGTCTCTGCGATATTTTATATGAAAGTCAAACGCAGTTAATTTCTCAGCTCAGCGCATTTATTATGCATTGAGATTCTTTATCATCATAAAGTAACGAAGATTATTGTGATCTGTTATCACATATATGAGTCGCTTGCTACTCTGAAGATAGTGTTGTCAGTTCTTAAAATTGAGAACTATAGCATACAATTCTTTGTTGTGCATGTCTCATCATACTTCAGCTTCTTTGAACTTATAACTATAGTATGCAATGAAATGTCATTGATCAGTCTTGCTCTTCTAACTAAGCATGTCTTCAACTTCATAATTGAATGCATTGATCTTCATGCAAAGATCTGCATTTCAATTGTAGTGTTTTAAAATGAGAACATTGATAAAGATTATTTTCAATCTTTCAAAAGCTTTTCTTACTTTCAATGTCATTGCAAAAAGTGAATGCATCGCTCTCTTTTTCACACTCTTGATTAAATCTGTTAAAAGCATGATGATTTGAAAGAACTTTTTTATAAATTGTTGATAAAATCTTGCAAATTTCAAGAATACAAGAATGTTCTTTGCAGACTCAAGCTCAGATCAATTAATGATTATGTCAATATGAGATTATTTTATTTGAATATCTCTTCGCTTTATCATGAATCTCAGAAAGATAACTTTGCTACGATTGAAAGTGCATTTTAACAGCTTGACATACAGTTGATATTTCAGTAACGCGCGAAGAATTTTACATACATGCTTTCAATGTTGCTCTTTCATCTCAAAGTATATTAAGATATCATTCAAATATATCACGCAGCAAATATTTATAAATGACTTAAGCGCATGATTTACATAGAATTGAAAGATTGCAGAAGCATTTATCAGTTCAAAGAGCATCATCTGATACTCAAACTGATCATAACATGTATGAAAAGTCGATTTTCATTCATCGCTCTTGCAAATTCAAATGCAATGATAAATGTTGTGAATATCAATTTTGATAAAGTGTCTTGCATGAGTAAAGTGATTCAGCGTCTCAGACAGTAAAAACAATGAGTAATTGTTCTTTACTGTTATTTCATTGAGATCATGATAGTTCATGCATAAACAAAGACTTTCGTTCAACTTCTTTACAAACAACACAGATGCTTTTGCAGAATTACTTGATGAATGAATTCATTTCTTCTTTAACATGCTGTTTAGATAGTCTCGTATCACAGCGAGCTCATCTCATGTCATTTTATAAATAAATTTGATGCAAAATATTTTGTTCTTCATCAAATCAATGAGATGTTTTATCTGATCATGCGTGTTCAAACTATCAGAAAGAATCTTAGAAAATACTTTCTTAAAATCTTGAATAGCAAAAAGTATCTTTGATTTTTTCGCTTGAAGTGCATTGCATTTTGCAGTCTGATGATCTGCATTCTGTGATAAGTCATTTGTAGATAGCAGCTGATAAAACAAAGTTACATAAGTTTCTTCTCTTCTTTTAGCTGCAAGCATTATCAGCTCGACAAATTTCAATGTCTTGCACAGACTAACTTATATTTGCTTTGCACGCTGAATGCTGTTTTCTCGATATGATCAGTGATGTTTGCATCAGTGAATATTCAAATTGATTTCATCTAATCACAAGTAATCAAGAATTATATCATATTCTTGCATGTTCACAGCATGAAACTTAATGTTTGAGCTTTTGTGAACTTTCTCATGATCAATCAACTCAATATCAATTTGATGTATATCATAACAGAAAATTCAATGATCATTAATCATCTGAATCTGTTTCAGAGTTGCATAATTCTTCGATAACTCATGCTTTTTTACTCACGATTACAATATAAAATTTCACTTGATCT
>JAABUH010001999.1_pt1 | contig 20749 bp, 17 predicted proteins | sample 5559121 | NCBI WGS metagenome assembly JAABUH01 (sample SAMN10711871, study PRJNA513364) | rock metagenome | isolation source: Antarctica rocks | place: Antarctica: Victoria Land, Battleship Promontory nord | collected 2015-12-28
GCCCCCATCGAAAAGATCGCAATAAAAAACCCACATCATCCAAGATAATCCCACGGTCCACCATAGTCATCCCCCCTATGCCCTCCGCCCACACTAGAACCGATAAACCCTAACCCCCCCATCCTCCCCCCCAGTCACCATCCTCTCATCACTCAACCCAATACACGTCACCGCGCCCGCATGCCCCGTAAACGTCCTCTCGCACCTCCCACTGCGCGCATCCCACACCTTGACCATGCAATCCTGCGCCCCGCTCACCACCCTTAGCGTATCCGCCGCCAGCGCCCAGATGCCCTCGACGTGGCCAAAGTAGGTGCGCAGGCATTTCTGCGTGGACACGGACCAGAGGCGGATGGTGGAGTCGAGGGCGCCGGTGAGCATGTAGCGTGGGGGGAGAGGCCGGGTAGGTTCGGAGGAGAAGGTTGGGCCGGAGGAGGTGTGGGAATTGGTGGTGGTGGTGGTGGCGGGGGAGGGAAAGAGGGAGTCGGGGGGTTGTTGGGGGTGGTGGGAGTGGGTACTTGAGGTGGAGGCGGCATCGTCGTGGGCGTCGGCGTCGGCGTCTTCAAAGTCGAATTCGGGGGGGAGGGGAACGACTTGTTGGACCTGGCCGACGTGACCTTCGAAGGTTTTGATGCAGGTTTTTGTGTCCAGGTCCCAGAGACGTACGGTGCAGTCGTCTGAGGCGGAGAAGACGGTGCGGGAGGCGGAGTCGACTTTGACGGAATTCACCCAGTCGGTGTGGCCGCGCAGGACAAAGGTGGATTTATCTTCGAAATTCCAGATCTTAACGGTCTTGTCCCGAGATCCCGAAGCGAGAATCGTGGAGTCGAAATGCAAGGTTATCACGCCATCGCTGTGCCCGTTGTAAGTAGAGATGCATTCTCCCGTACGCCAGTTCCAGACTTTGATCGTGTGGTCAAGACTGCCGCTGATGAGCTTGGTGTCGTCAAATTGAAGGCAACGAATGCCGCTTGCATGTCCTCGAAGGGTTCGGAGCTCTTCTCCGGTGTTAATGTCCCAGATCTTGATTGTTGCGTCATAAGACCCGCTGGCGAGTATGTGGTCGTTGAATTGTAGGCACATGACGCCATTAGTATGGCCTTTGAATATCTTGGTAGAGCATCGGCCGTACTTCCAATTCGTACCGACCTTAAACCTATCTTTGTATACGTCTTTCCAGGGCCGGAAACGCGGTTTAAAGTACGAATCACATGTGTCTGTCTTGCTTGGTGCAAGTGGTCGCTTCGAATGAGGCTCTAAGGCGTTTGCCAAAGCGCTTGCTGCTAGTGAAGGATGCTGCGTCCCAGGCAAAGTGCTGGCATCCTCAGGGAAGCCATGGTCGTGAGTTCCCGAGGTAGCCTCAGGAAATGGAGTGATATTGGGCGACCATTCATTCAGTCCCCTTCCTGTTGCACGTAATTGGATCTGCCTCTTGGAAGCCCTCAATCTCTTCCTCTCCAGCAGCGGCAGGCCCCAGCCACACTTCAAGCACTTTCTATCAATGTGCTGCTCACACATCTTGTGCCAAACCACATCATCATCTGCAAGTGTCCTCCATCTCTGGCTTACTTGTGCAGCTTTGCATAGAGAGGTTGTGTCTAGGTAGCAGAGAATTTTGAACGATATTTCCGGCGGTAGTGCGCTAAGAAAATCGAGTTTGATTAGATCGCGGACGTTGGAAGAGATAAAGGATAGTTGAGGAAAGCAGCACTGCGTAAGGATGCCTTGGAGCATAAGATTTCGATGCTTTGAAGGCGCAGCAGAAAAGAGTGACCAGACGTGAGCTATCGCTTGCTGGTCGCCTTGAGAGAGCGCTTCAAGTTCCTAATTTATTGTTAATCAAGCTCCTCGATAGTGCTAAGCTTCAAAGCTTACATGCTGTAGCTGATCCATAGAAGGTTCGTTGACTTGTCTTCGGCACTTCAAGTCTGGCCGATGTCGATAGCAGTACTTTGTATTTGTTTCCTTGTTTGTAGATCCACCCGAATGATCCAACCCACCCATCGGTGCGTATTGCTCCGGTATATGTTTGGCTAAAAAAGGTGCAACGGTCTGTGTTGCCTGTTTAGAGGTAGCTGATATCGTTATGCTCTCTTCCCCCTCAACGTGATCCTCGTTGATGGGCCCTTCGAAGCGTGGGGCGGGGTTTCCGTAACCTCGAGCAATGTTGTTCTTTGGCAGAACTATGCTTGGCAAAGGAGTCCACGAACCATCGCTGATGTTCTGACCTGAAGATATTCGCCTCCTCTTTGACGGACTGTCCCCATATTCGAAACCCGGACTCATGATAACCCGGCTCTTCTCTTGCATGGCCATATTGCGTTTGCAGGAGTAGAAATACGCTGGAATTATTTGAGGGAAGTAGGTGAGGACAATGTTGAATAAATTTGCCTGCTGTCGTCTTGCGTCGGAGATATTCGCAATCGATGGCGTGCGCGAACAAAGAATCCAATCGATGCGGCGGCTTGACCACTGGTGTGACCTGCCGAAGAACCAGTAAGTGTCATGAAGCAAGTAGACTCATAGGTACGTATAGCTGGAGTAATTGTCAGGTGTACCTGTTCGTGCACAGGTTATCTCTATGTACCTTGATCGAATCCTGGCATTGCCAAGACAGATTACAGCGGGTCTTCCCGCCGCTAGAAGAAACCCCAGGAAAATGCACGTGCCATGCTTCACTCAACGCCCAACGGACATAGCGGTTTGTTGATATCTCACACTTATGGAACCGAACGTGTTGGTGCTGGGTGCTTGTAAAAGCTTTTGTGGCATGCCTATATACTACTATAGGCAAAACTACGGTCTGGACGAGTAATGATGCCTATCGATCTACATCAGGCAACGACAAGTTTGGTTGAAGGTCTCTCTTGGTTGCAGAACTAAGATTATCAAGGCTTCGTTACTAAGGTAGCTTCTGACCTCTGCATAACTAAAAAATGGCCTCCTCAACCGAAAGCCTTTCACCCCCTTCCGCCTCCACGACCTCAATCCCGCTTGAAACCCTCGTCAACCATCTTCTCGCATCCAAACGCTCTCTCTCCTCCATCAATCATGTCTTACGCGCCAACGAGCTCGTGACCTCCACTCGCAGTTCCCTCGAGAGCAATGTCATCACCTCCGCCCGAACCGAATTCCTTCGAAGCGGTATGGATTCCCAAGTTGTTATCCTAACGCAGGTGCACGACAATATTGAGGGAATGAGGCTGGAGGGCGCTGAGGAGTTCATGGCTGTGACACAGAGCATAGACGAAGCGGACCGACGATTGAAGAAAACGCTGGACCGGCTGAAGAAGACCATGGTTGAGGCAAGCTTAAGGCCGCCTGGGGAAGAACAAAAGAGCTTGCTGGATTTTGTGGATGAGAGTGGTGTAGATGGACTCCTGACGACTTTGGAGGAGTCTGTTAGTGCAGCTAGTGGTGCTCATGAGGAATTTGAGGCGTCGAACAAAGCGTTTGATGGGGATGTGCAAGGGGTAAAGAGGCTTCTGGCTGTAAAAAAGCAGGAAACAGGGGATAGTTACGTTGACGAAGGGAAAAGATCACCGATTCCTGAAATACTGCATAACATGGAGGATCGTGCAAAGGAGATGGCGGATAACCTCGAGTCCCTGGTTAAGCATTTCGATCTTTGTGTTACAGCGATCAAGCATACAGAAGGTGGAGGCGACGCTGCTCAACGCATTGCTGGTGATTTGCCAGATGGAGTTGACGTAACGCATGAAGCTTCCGATGCGCCCCCAGAGCCGATTAGCGAAGAGGAAAGGATAGAGATGATGGAGATACTTGAGAAAGATGCAGGTCAAGTCGAAGACGTGGTTATGGAGATTGCGGATCTTATCTCGGAAATGGAAGTTCAGCATGATCGTGTGACGGTACACATGGATCAGTTGGCTATCGAACATTCTAGGACAATCTCTGCGTTCAAAATGCTAGAAGACAGCGGTCTTCGGCTGCCTAGATACATAATCCAGAAGCAAGTTTTCCTCATGCGCTGGGAACATGAGAAAGCCAAGATCTCGGAGCGTATGGATGAGCTTGAGGGGTTGAGAGAATTCTACGATGGGTTCCTCAGAGCTTATGATAATCTGCTTATTGAGATTGGTAGAAGAAAAGCTCTGGAGTTGAAGATGGAAAACGTGGTTGAGGAAGCCATGACCAAGATCGAAAAACTGTACGAAGACGATGCTGAGGAAAGGGAGGTTTTCAAGCAAGAGCAGGGAGATTTCCTACCAGTTGACATCTGGCCTGGGTTGATGGCAGAACCTCTTCAATATGAAGTCTTACCGGTGGATGGCGCAGCAGGAAAGGTGCCTGATATATCGAGGTCTGTTATCCAGCAAGCAATAGGTCGAGTAAGTGAGAAGGGAGTACCGCATAGTAACAGGTAATATCTCAAAGCGACGGAGGCGTCGCCAAAGAGAGTATGAGCCAGGTGCTTTCTATAGATTCATGCATCTGGCGTTAACCATTGCTCTGTAGAAATTAGCGTGAACGGGTAGGTATCAATCCACAACGAGCATGGTAAGGATTTGAATGTTTCTCAGGGCTCTCTTTGTTCTGCATTTGGCCATGTAAGGCGTTCTTGGTCTTCATGGTCGACCACGCGGATGAGGTTTCGTACTCAAGAGAAACACTACACCAGCGCCTGGTCGGCTGAAGTGCTGATTTCTTCACTGAAGCAAGATAGATGTACTTAGAGGAAAATGGGTTTGCACATACCTCAAAAGGTGTGATAGAAAAGCTCTAATGCTAAATGAAGTTGATTGTCAATTCAACAATTAAGATATTCAGCCCTTATGCCTCGTTGAGCTACTAACTAACTTCTTCTTGATATGCTTTGGCATCTTCTGCTCTCTCTGAACTCGCTTCTCTTCCTTCACTTGCTTCTTATGCTCCTTCTTGGCGTCTTTGTCCTCAAAGCGCTTCCCACGCGGATCTTTCTTAGCAAAAGGATTCGACTCGTTATCACCATCTCCACTTTTTGCAGAAGAGCCCCGGCTATGGTCATCTGTGTCGTCATCAGCGCCTTGCACTGTTCTGTCCTTTGTTGCAGGGGCTTCTGATGCTAGTTTGTCCGCTAACAAATCGCGGTATATCAGATCCTCCTGACCACCTTTCCCAACCTGCTCAGCATCTCTCTCAATGTCATACACTTGCTCGAGCGTTTGTGGGATGTATTGATTCCGAAAGACCTCGTTGTCAACCTCAGCGTCTGCGCCGTCCTCGTTGTTCTCGTCTGGTCGTTCTTCGTACAGCTTTTCCAAGGCATTGGCCATACCTAGCGAGTCTAGAGTACCCTGAACAGCCGTGACAAAACCAAAGACCGATCTCTCCGACAACGTATCTATACCTTGACGCCGAAAGAAACCACTAACGTTCTTGATGTCCATCCGCAAGAATTCGAGACTCTTGGGGTGGTCATGCTCAACACTCTGGCTCACATCGATGATCCACAGCTTCTCTTCGTGGTAGAGAATGTTGTATTCACTCAAATCCGCATGAACTAAGCGGCATGTCTGATACAGAACACGCATATATCCGAGAAGCTGTAGATAGAGCAATCTCCACCTAGTCTCAACATCATCACCCTCGAGCTCGACATCTTTTAATCGAGGAGCTGGGATGCCTCGTTTATCACCAATGAAGCCCATGACAAGCACATGTAAACGTAAATGTATAGGCTCTGGGCATGGTATGCCTGAAGCATATATTCGTTTCAAATTCCTCATTTCTTTTTCGGCCCAAATCTTTACCATGGCTCGATTATTGCTCTTGCTGTAGCCTTGCCTAAACCTATACTCCCCCGTAACGTATTTATCTCTATCCTTGAACACCAGAATACTTGTTTTGTAGACCTTGATGGCACGGTGAAGAGTAATCATGGCGGCTTCTGATCCTTCTTCCTGGTGTGCTGAAAAAGCATGATAAACGTTGGCTTCTTTTCCAGTTGACAAACAACCGTTTACTTCGGACACAATGCTACGGTTGATCATCTGAAGTAAAATCATCCGGGTCCGTGGGTCAAGCACCTGTTCGCTTGTTGCCCGATCGCTTTTGTCTGCGGCTCTGTCATGCTTTCCTCCCTGTCCAGATTGCCTGTCGTCGAGTTTCAGTTTGCCGGCGTGTCGAGATAACGAGCTGGCTTGGTCATCGACAGACGCAAAGGTGTTTGCAGTGGGCTTCTGAGGGTTAGTCTTCGGAAAAGTCGAATGGGGAGCATGTGGATCCGATGAGAGTTCGTTCAAACGGCGTTGGCGGTTGTATGTTTTAGTGAAGTCTGACGGGTCATATAGAGCGTAGTCATCGTCCTCCATATCATCTCCCGCAAAGATGTCATCGTAGTTTTCGTCGTCCTGCTCCTCCTCTTGCAAGTTGCCGGACATCGTGGTTCTTGCCTCAGGCGCATTTGTCTCTTCAGTGTTACCATTTGCGTAACCTTGACCAGGCACGAAGTGGTACGTGGGCGCTAGGCCTCCAGCTGGATCCTCCAGATTTGACATTGTCTAAATTTGTGGGAACTTTTGCCCCTCTTTCCTCTCGTTGTCGACTAGAAAAGGAACCAGCTTCGGTATCAGGAAAGCTTCAAACACAGCTCACATAGACAGGCTTCTAGTTGTTTTGATCATCAACACTTCCACGTAGATAGAATCTGTAAGCTTCAAGTAATCGGTGTCTGGGCCTGGTCGCAGTCTTACAGATTTCAGACCGTAAAAATTCACATGTTCAGAAACCCAAAAATACTACGTAGTGTGCTCCGCCACGCGAGCAACCCTAAATTCGGCGCGTCTCTCGCGTAATCACCTGTCTTACGGCCAGCTCAAGGTCCTCGACTAGATAACATCACCCATTCGTCCCCCCTCCTACGATGAGACTGAAATAAGCATCATCCAGTATCTACCGTCTTTCATCTGTTTCTTGGCCCAGATAGCACCATCTGGGCTGCGCGCGTTGAACCCAAGATGTATATCAAGCAGATCATCATTCAAGGCTTCAAAAGGTACTCGATGAACGCGCATTGTTAGTAAAGCGTCCCTTGACATCTATATAGCTACAAGGAACAGACCGTGATCGAGCCTTTCTCACCGAAGCACAACGTCATCGTCGGGCGCAATGGTTCCGGAAAGAGCAATTTCTTTGCAGCCATTCGATTTGTACTTAGCGATGCATATACTCAGATGGGCAGAGAGGAGCGCGGAGCTCTTCTGCACGTGAGACCTACATCCGATTAGTTCTGCGGCAATGCGCTGATGCTTTTACTAGGAAGGCGCAGGTGCAGCGGTCATGTCTGCCTTTGTTGAGATCATCTTCGATAACAGCGATGACCGATTTCCTACAGGCAAGCCAGAACTCATACTCCGGCGGACGATAGGCATGAAGAAGGATGAGTATTCCCTTGACCGGAAGAATGCTACCAAGTCAGATGTCATGAATCTACTGGAGTCCGCCGGCTTTTCTCGCTCTAACCCCTACTATATTGTACCTCAAGGGCGAGTCACGGCACTGACAAACATGAAAGATGCCGAGAGGTTGAACTTGCTGAAGGAAGTTGCCGGGACCCAGGTTTACGAGGCTCGTAGGACAGAATCACTCAAGATCATGACTGAGACAAATAACAAGCGCGAAAAGATTGATGAATTACTGGACTACATCAAAGAGCGTCTTGCCGAGCTCGAGGAGGAGAAAGAGGAATTGCGGGACTATCAGGAGAAGGACAAGGAGCGGCGATGTCTGCAGTACACCATAGACCACAGAGAGCAAGTAGCAATCGCAAACGAATTAGATAATCTTGAGGAGCAACGGCAGACAGGAGTGGATGACACGGATGATAGTCAAGAACGCTTTCTCCAGGGCGAAAAAGATTTGGCAGAGATCACTACCGAGATAAGCGAGTTGAAGCAGCAAGTTGAGTTCTTGAAAGTGGATAAGAAACAACTCGAGGCTGAGCGAAGAGATAAAGCTCGTGCTAAGGCGCAAGTTGAGCTGGACGTAAAGGGCCTAAGTGACGGTCAATCAGCAGCCCAACAGGCTACAGCCCAATATAAGATGGATCTGGATTCAATACAGAGCTCGATCAAGGAGCACGAGGATGAGTTGGCTCAGATAACCCCTGAATATCTTGCAAAATTAGACCAAGAGTCGGCAACCAAATCAGAACTTGACACTGCCGAAGGAATGCGACAGCGTTTATATGCTAAGCAGGGTCGTAATGCTCGCTTCCGGAATAAAAAGGAGCGGGACAATTGGCTACGAGAGGAGATCAATAACAGCTACCCTCAACTAGCCAAGATTAAAGCTGTTCGGATGCAAACGACGGAAGATATTGCGGAACTGGAGAACGATATGGCGATTACAGAAAGCAAGATCGAAGAGCTGCGCAAGCAACTGGATACACGAGGAGACAGTAACGATGCTATGCAAAAGGAAGTCTGGGATGCTAAGGCAGAGCGAGATAAGCTCATGGACGAGCGCAAGTGAGTAGTTCGTGACTCTCTTTTTTGATGCTTACTGATGTCTCTTCAGAGAGCTTTGGAGAGAGGACGCAAAGTTGGATTCGATCATTTCAAATGCCCAAAATGAACTTCGTCATGCCGAGCAAGAGCTTTCCCATACAATGGATCAAAATACTAGTCGTGGATTAATGGCCGTTAGGCGAATACAACGTCAGTATAATCTTGAAGGTGTTTTCGGCACACTTGCAGAACTGATGGAAGTTAACGAGCGATATCGAAGAGCTGTGGAAGTCACTGCAGGGAATAGTCTGTTTCACTACGTCGTGGACAATGATGACACCGCTACTAAGTTTATTGAGATACTGCAGAAGGAGAGGGCTGGTCGAATCACGTTCATTCCTCTCAACCGAGTCAAGTCTAAGACAGCCAATGTTCCAAAAGCCAACGATGCAGTCCCAATGATTGAGAAAATCAGTTTTGATCCAAAATACGAGAAAGCGTTCCAGCAGGTCTTTGGCCAGACAATAATATGCCCAAATCTTACGATTGCTGGTCAATACGCTCGAAGCCATGGTGTAAATGGTGTCACCATGGATGGTGACCGCTCAGACAAGAAAGGAGCTTTCACCGGTGGCTACATTGATGCTCGGCACTCTAGGTTAGAAGCTGTTCGTAAAGTAGCCAAATGGCGAGATGAAACAGATACGCTACGGAGCCGATCACTAGAGATCAAGCGTACCCTCGAAAGAAAGGACCAGGAAATTACTAGGGCAGTGGGTGATCTTCAGAAGATCGAGCAGAAGCGAGTACAACAAGAGAACAGCTATGGTCCTTTACGGCAAGAGCTTCGAAGCAAATCCGCCAGTCTCCAAAACAAGAACGATACCCTTGATGCCAAGCGACGAGCACTGTTGAACATTGAAGCGAACGCAAAAGCTCTCAACGACCAGCAAAACGCCCACGAAGCCGAAACCGCCTCCGACTTTAAGAAAGCCTTGACTGCAGAAGAAGAAACCCAACTCGAGAACCTCAGCTCCACAGTCCAAGATCTACGCCGCCAATACTCCGAACTCTCCTCCGCCCGTAGTGATCTCGAATCCCGCAAAACGATCCTTGAGATTGAACTCCGCGAGAACCTCCGCCCGCGTCTCGACCAACTTAAATCTCAACCCTTCGACAACACCGATGGCAGCTCGTCCCGCGGGAATCTTCAAGAAACCCAGCGTGAGCTTAAACGCATCAACAAGGCTATCGACACTGTCTCCAAAAACCTAGAACAAATCGACTCCGCCATCGACACTGCCTTATCAAGTATCGCCGACCTCCAAACCCGACACTCGTCGATTGTAGCTCAACAAACCGAAATCGCCAAAACCATTGAAAAGTCCCAAAAGCGTCTCGAAAAATCAATCCAGAAACGTCGCATCTTGACAAAACAAGCCGCGGAATGTGTCGTCAAGATCCGGGACCTTGGTATCCTCCCCCACGGCGCGCTGGAAAAGTACGACAAAACGAAATCAGAAGCTATCGTGAAGCGGTTACACAAAGTCAACGAGGCGCTGAAGAAGTACGCTCATGTGAACAAGAAGGCGTTTGAGCAGTACAACAACTTCACGAACCAGCGGGACACGCTTACCAAACGACGCGCCGAGCTCGACAACAGCCAGGCGAGTATCGAGGAGCTGATCCAAGTCCTCGATCAGCGCAAGGACGAGGCCATTGAGCGGACCTTCAAGCAAGTAAGCAAAGAATTTGCCACCGTGTTTGAGAAGCTCGTCCCCGCCGGGCGGGGGCGGCTGGTCATCCAGCGAAAGGCGGATCGTGCGCAGCAGCCTGACGACGAGTCTGAAGACGAACGGCGCGAGAGCGTGGAAAATTACACGGGCGTTGGCATCAGCGTCAGCTTCAACAGCAAGCATGACGACCAGCAACGTATCCAGCAATTATCCGGTGGTCAGAAAAGTACGTAACGTCCCCCCTCCTCATTCTTACTTCTGTCTTCCGTTTCTAAGATCAAATCCTCCTTTACTAATCCTATTCCACAAACAGGCCTCTGCGCCCTTGCCCTCGTCTTCGCCATCCAACAATGCGACCCGGCCCCCTTCTACCTCTTCGACGAAATCGACGCCAACCTCGACGCCCAGTACCGCACCGCCGTCGCCAACATGCTCAAGTCCATATCGGACCGCACCACCTCGTCCCAGGAAGGCGGCCTGGGCGGCGGCCAGTTTATCTGCACGACGTTTCGACCCGAGATGTTGCTCGTGGCCGAGAAGTGCTATGGCGTCAGGTATAATAAGAATAAGAGCAGTAGTGTAGTAGTAGTCAGTAAGGAGGAGGCGTTGCAGTTTGTGGAGGGGGAGAAGCAGTAGGGTGGGGGGTTGTTGGCCGCGGTGGGAGAAGATGGGGGTGGTGTGAGAAGGGAAGGGGAAGCGGGGTTTATGGCAACGGGGAGGATACAACGATATCGTCGATTCGAGCTTTGGCGTTGCTTTACGATTGATGTACAACACAGAACCCACGGAAGGCAGAACTAGGATACCAGCCATCTACTTCGGGGCGTTGTTGCTGTGTATATGTAGCTAGCGGGCTCCGTCCACATCCACGACAATTCATCGGCTTCGGCTGCTTCTTAGCATGTATTCCCAAACTCAAATCCCCATCTTCTTTGAAACGTTCAAGTACAACTCCAAAACAGAGAAAATAGATATCTTGGCTCAGAAGTTCCTTTTCCATCACCATTTTGTCCACGCCACCTTTCATACCCTCTACCACCTTTCAAAAAAAACCAACCGCCTCGCCCACTCCAGCAATAAATAGTAGGAGGAGGAGTAGTCGTCCAATTTTCCTACCTTACCTTAATTAAAAACGCTGCCCGCTAGCCTAGTTGGGGCTAGCGCCAATTGCGGCACAAAACGTACCTTAGATACCTTACTGTACCATTTAGTTGCCTCAGTTCTCAGACGTGCCAACGTCGCTAAGCCCCTTCGGGTTAGCGCCCTGCTGACTTCGCAGCATACGGGCGGCACGTCTGAGTGCAAACCCCTGTAAGATAGGTTGATTGACATTAACTTTGGAATAATACCGAACTTTGCCGGTCGCCTTACCTGATGCGATAAAGTATGAGCGTATTATTGAATTAATTACATTTTGTTCGCTCTGTTTATCTATTCTACGATTTCTATCGACTCGCCTACCTACCCTACTCACCACCCTACATGCTCACCACCCTACTCACCATCCTACTCACCATTCTACTCATCATTCTACTCATCATCCTACCTACTCGCCTACCTACATGTTCAGCTATCAACTCAGCTATCGACTCGATCGTCTACTCACCACTCTACTCGCTTCAAAACATGCTTCATGCGACACGTTCAAATAAGCGTTCTACGCTTCATGATCTACTTCATAGTATGCTTCATACATGCTTCATAGCACATGCTAATTAGCTCAATAGAAAGTATTCTTCATGACTCGATATCAAACGCTCTATCAAATTCTCTATCAAACGCTCTATTAAACGCTCTATCAAACGCTCTATCAAACACTCTATCGAATTCTCTATCGAATTCTCTATCGAATTTTCTACCAAACTCTCGATCAAACTCTCGATCAAACGCTCTATCAAACTTTCTATCAAATTTTCTATCGAACTCTCTATCAAACGCTCTATCGAAACGACTTAGCGCGCTTTCTCGATCATCAAAAAGAACGTTCGAATCAAACCTTCATCACACAACACGATACAAGTTCAACTAAGTTCAGTCGATGATATGATCATGAGATATCTGACGGCGAGAGCAAAAAATCGAAGCTAGCATATTCTTGATCACGCTGTTCGACTACTCGAATTATCGCACGCAGTCGAGTCGATGATGCGACGACGCAACTTATCGATCTCGCAGAATTTTATTGATACTTAAATTAGACGCATCAGATAGAGCATATGTGAAAGTACTATCGCAAGTTCACATACATTATGATTTACATGTTGTGCATTGATGATCGCGTCGCAAACAAGAATGTTGTGACTTGCAAAAGTTAACGAGGCAAGTTGTGCGGGCTGTCATCAAATTAACGCAGATCAACCTATCTTACAGGGGTTTGCACTCAGACGTGCCGCCCGTATGCTGCGAAGTCAGCAGGGCGCTAACCCGAAGGGGCTTAGCGACGTTGGCACGTCTGAGAACTGAGGCAACCATTTAGCACTTCATCACACTGCCAATCTTTTCAATCCCGCAAAAAACCCTTTTTTCCAATACCACATACCCTCGTCCTGATTCTAAAAAATCCCATATTCCCGCCCCTACCTACCCAGCACCGCTTTCTTCCACCACCGATACCGCGGATCGTGACTTTTGGGCCCGTTGGTCCCGTATCGGGGGTTTAGATAGACGAAGGATTGGGAGGGTTGTTGGTGTGGGTTTTCTGTCGGGGTGGTTGGATGGTTGGATGGTTTGTGATATGTAGTATGTGATGGGGATGTTGGAGGTGAATGGGGATGCGTGGGTTGGGTTTGAGGGTTTGGGGGGGTAACTGAGATATTGGGGAAGCGGAGTGGATATCATGGAGGAAGATCGCAGACTGTCATGACTTATAGATCAAGGAAGTAGGTAATAGTTCAATCATATCATCAAGACTACTGGTGAAAAAGGATACAACCATCTATGTACAAACGGTTTGTTTACAAACAAAAATGTCTAAGACAGAGCTCCAATATACAAATTAAGCAGCTCTATGAATTAGAACATTCCCAGTAGAAGCGAACCATGACGAACGATCCAAAAGCTTTTCCATGCAGAGATCCGACTCGTTATATCAGGGAAGTGCTCCAGCCAGATCGTACCATTACATAACCCATCCCGTCGTCCAGATTAATTGCTTGAAGCGCGCTGTGCGGTTCAGAAGGCGACGAGCATCTATAAAGCAGCAATGACAGCCAAGACAGCACCGAATACACCAGTGATTGAGCCGACGAGAGTCGCAGCGCCACCAGTGAAAGGAACGGTGCCGTTGCCAGCAACGCCAGAGCCTGAGGGCATGGCAGAGGCGACGGTGGTAGCGCTCTTAGCGGTGGCGGTTGGGTAGGGAGCGCTGGTCATGGGCGCGGACGAGGAAGCGGTCGACTTGGGTGCTGAGGCCGACGCGCTGGATCCGGAGGCAGCGGTGGAGGAGGCACTGGCGCTGGAGGCGCTCGACGAGGCGGCGGTGCTGGACGCAGCGGTGGTGGATGCGGGTGCGGAGGCGGCGGTCTTGGCGCAGGCGCAGACGGCGTTGGCGGAGGACTGGACGGCGAGACCGGTCTCAGCACCGCAAGCAGCGACCACGCAGCCGAGGGCGGCGGAGGCGATGGCGGCGGATTGGGAGGCGCTACATTGGCAGTTGAAGTCTGCGGCTCCGCAGCCTACGCCCTTGCCGGCGGAAAGGATACAGGATTGCTAGATGTGGATGAGCATTGGATGTTGATGGGCGAGATTCAAAGATGTACTCACGGCACAAGACGGAATCTTGGCAGCCACACCGACACAAGCGTCCTGGGCCACAGCACCAGCGACGAGGCCAAGGGCGAGGATGATGGATACAGACTTCATTTTGATTGGGATAGTTGGAAGAGTTTGCTTTGAACGAGTGAAAAGCAAAGACGAGGATATGGAGATGGTTATTAAGTAATTAGATTGGAGAGAGAGACGGTTGGATAGGGAACAACATCGCAGGCTGGGAGGACGACGTTATATAGCCCTTACCTTCTCTTCCCTCGGCCATTATTTGACGGCCGATGTCTCCCATTATTGCTGGGAAAGTAATAATAGCCGCCTTCAAGGCTTTCTGCTGCCGTGCGAGTCTGCGAGACCCCTTACTACTAACACTGCTACTACTACTACGTCGTAGTGACTTCCTTTGCAGCCTCCCGGTTCATCCCCAATCCATGGACCGCGGTGAGTGGGAGACAGATCAACGCCAGCGGTTCGGTCGGATCATTGGATGGGGTAAATGGAAGGAGACACGGAGCCAGCTACCTAATTTATTCTCCGCCCCCTCGTCGACCTCTGGGTTGGTCGCATACCGGCAAAGGCTTGTAATTACTACGTACGGAGTACACAGTAACACAGGACGTGATAGGTAAGCCTCGTTCCTGTGCCTGACATTGGGCAGTTTGATCTTCGATGGGGTCACGCTATGTCACGAAGGTGCGCCAATGATTCGTTACGAGGGGCATGCTAGCGGCTTGTGGGGAACCCTGGGAAATACTGGGGGACCGTCCAAGCGGACTGAGCTTAATGTTTACGAGCGTTGACGCCGGCTCAGCCGACCTCATCCAGGATTCATCGCCCGTGCTTAGCGTCAACTCTCGTCCGATGTCTCACAGCAGCACAGCAGCCTTTCGAACATCCGGTGTAGCATTCCTCTAGTGCCATGGTGTCGGCATTGTTGTCGATGGGAATAGTGACATGTGAATGGTAATAATACCTCCATTGTTTTGAGCCTCGGAATCAGAGACACGGAACAGAACTTGGCTGGAAATGGTGCAAGATCTGGATTCGGCAAGACAGGATGGACTTCCTTGCTATTGACCATGTTGCTACTCGAGTCGACGCCCCATCAATATCAATTGCGCCCTCGGGAAGTACTACGTGTTACAAGAAACGGGCTCCAAAACGTCAATCGAGATCCTGTACGCCATCCCAGCGTTGCCTGGTGAGAGAATATGTTCAGGGGAGCTGTGAGCGCGTTAGGGTAATGACAGTTGGCACCGTCCTTGTCACCAGGACAAGTGCTACAGAGTACAGGCCCATCATTTAGTGGAAAGCCAGCCTTGGCCGCGTAACCAAGTCTGTGCTCTTCTCCGCGCCACTAATCATACCGCTCCGTACGATGGACAGCCAAGCAAATCTTGGATATCATTTCCGTCGTTCTTCCATCAGTATTCTCTTAGAGGGGTGTTGCCAATGCTTGTCAGCTCATTTCAACAATCCATATCGGTTCTTGACCTGGAGGTGTTGTCACATTATTCCTATCTTGGTCTTACTTTTTCAAAATATAAAGAGCCTTACGGGCGAAACTTGAGCAGTGACGGCTAACGCGGGAATTGTGCCGCATGGGGAGAACATCAGTCCTCGGTTGTGTTCAATGCGTACGATTTGCACGTGAGTGGAAGTAGAAGGGTAGACTTGCCTCGGTATGGGCATCTTCTTTCATCGTGTACAAGCCTTCTTCGGCATCGTTCCTCTTTCCTATCTTTGAGTTCTGAGTCCAGGCCAGGCTTGTCTACGATCGTTGATAATCTCCTCGTTTATCACTCCGTTCCAACCACATCCCTCGGTCATATCGAAAGAAAGTGGGGATTGATTGTCTATAGGATCTTCTGTCGATAGCTCCACCATTTTACATATACAGCACCGGTGGCTCGAGCTCGACGCTCTTTAGCATCTGATTATCGGTGTGGATTTTGTTGTGTACGAATAGCTAATGGTTGTTACATTTCTTGCCTCAAAGAGTAATTCTACAATGTCTTCGTCCGAGGGAAAGATACCGCACACAGACTATGTCGAAGAGGTTGGAGAAGTAAATAGGAAGCCAACCTTTGGTCAAAAGCTCAAGGCACACTTAAGGAAGTGGTGGTGGGCCCATCTGATCTTCTTCATCGCCTCCACACTTATTCTTGTTCTTTGCTTGTGAGTAGATTGCCAGCGCCACTTTGTTTCGATCTCAAATTCAGAAGAGGCTGTAGATATGCGACTTAGACTGTACTAACACGAATGTAGATTATATGTGGCATTCCCACGCATATCTCAAAATGGAATCAACGACTCTACCCTGGAGGTCAAATCCCTAGTGCTGTCAGATCCAACTCCAGACTCTTTCCACCTCAAACAGACGGCCGTTATCGGCAACAAAAGCCCTTATCATCCCAGACTCGATGCCTTTAATGCCTCTTTATCTCTTGCTGGACCTGTCATCAAACCTTATGCTTATGTGGAACTCCCAGCGATCTTTGCGAGTGACCCCGCTACCACTGTCATCGATCAAGATGTCAAAATCACAGATATTGACCAATTCGCCAACTATACCAACACAGTACTGAGCAGCGAAACACTCTCGCTGGCAATCAATGGTAGAACTGCACTCCATGAGATGCAATTCCCTACCACAACGGTCAATTACAACAAAGTGATTGAGATGAAGGGTCAGTAACCGCTACCGGTGAATGAGTTCTGCTGATTGAAAACCAACAGGCCTCAACAAACTCAAGGGTTTCAACATCACCGATTTCTCAATCAAGCTCACCCCCGACCCAGACGGTACCAACATGGTAGGAACAGTCTTCATCCCCAACCCAACAGTAATGACAATCTCCATGGTACAATACCCCCTAAACCCCCCATCATCATCTTATGTACTAACCATCCCAGGGCAACGTAACCTTCAATACCTACGTAAAAGGCGACTATATCGGTAATTCCACCCTCGCCAACCTTGTACTCGTGCCAGGGAACAACACGCTTCCTATGCGCTCCATTGTCAACCAAACGACCGTTCTTGAGAAAGTCATCTCCGAGTACAAGAACGGCATGCTTCCCATCGATATTATCGGGAACAGCAGTATATACAATGGACAGCACCTGCCGTATTTTGAGAAGGCCTTGGCGTCCAACACGCAGTCGATTACGCTTGATGTGGGGACTGCATTGAAAGCTATTGGATTCACAATTCCCGGTTCATGAGTAGTTGTTTTGATGTTCAGGTCCTCTTTTGTTTCAGGTCCATACTGCATTTGGGACTGGTTGGGTTTCCATATTCTCTGTGTATACCATAGTGTCTTGGCTTGTCATGAGTGATGAGGAATTGCCGGTTTTCTGATTCCTTGGTTCTTGATGATATAATTCATAATGCAATATTCAGAATCGATTTCTTCCCCTTCCCTCGTACACGCCTTGTCAACAACGCCTGATTTTTTTCCATCGCCTCATCCGAGTATTCACAGATCTGACATCCACAGGCAATCCATCCCTCGCCGTCCATATATTCGCCTAACCAAAGGGAAAATATGGCCATTGTACCAATATGTAGCCTCGAATATGAGAGCATTAGAGCTATGATCTGATTTGCACGTAATGACTTCGTCCTATTTACTGGATCCTTTCAACGCCATGTCCATGTCAGAAGCTGTAAAACTGAACCAAGGGCTACTGTTGCTGTGATTTTCCAGCTGGTCATGTCACTCATTGGTGTAAGGCTTGAATGGTATTATTTCAAGATTAAGCGTACAAGCCGGTTTTGAATGTGCTTCTGTACCTCCGTATATATTCAAGTGATGATAAGAATAGCTTTTGAACTCGCACGTGCCACCTTGATAGCGGATAGATGATCTGCAAGCTAAACCCTAAAGTATATAAGCGCCTACTTTAATCTACCGATCTTTGTCACGATGAGGTTGATTCGCCCAAGGTCGCTGTCTTCAGAGCCATGGGAAGTGGGGAGACATAGCTGAGACCCTGGGCGATATCCTATCGAGTGCTATTTCCATAAAACAGCCGCGGCCGTGAACGCAGTGCCAGGCTATCTTGAAAATGGCAGAGGTACCGAACACTGGGCTTCTCGACCTCGAGAAGGAGCTGACATGCTCGGTGAGTACAACAAAAAGCACATTAAGGACGCCAGCAAACTGAATGGTTACTGGAGTAGATCTGTACCGAGGTTCTCTATCAGCCACTAACCCTCCTTGACTGCCTACATACCTTTTGCGGCTCATGTCTTAAGGAATGGTTTTCCTGGCAAGCCTCTCAAGCAGATAGCTCAAAACCGAACCCGTTCACCTGCCCATCATGCCGCGCAACAGTACGAGAGACAAGGCCCGATGCCAAGGTTACAACGTTACTGGACATGTATCTCCAGGCCAATCCAAGCAAAGGGAGAACCGCAGAAGAGAAGGACGAACTAAAGAAGAGGTATACCGTCGGCGACCCGGTCATGCCTAAGGTCAGACAGAAGCGTGATACCAGTTCGGATATGGAGGATAGGAGAATGATAAACGAGGTGCGGGAGATGAGTCTACGCGAGGTTGGGGTAAGAGGTTCAGGGGCCAATGAAAGAGGAGCTAGGAATCGAAATCGGGATGGCGGTCGAGAGTCAAGGGAGGACGACGTGAGGCAGCAAAGAAGGCGCGAGCAGGAGAGGAGGAGACGGACAGAGGGGCGCGACACCTCAACTGCCAGAAATAATGGATCGTCAGGTGCCGTGGACTCGAGGTCCCAAGCACGGCAGATTGAGCATCAATCAAGTCTCAGGTCGCTTCTAAGCAGCTCCGATATTGACTCTTCGGAAATGGAGGAAGAGATATTGCGGCAGATTATGGATGAAGGTCTACTCGACGGGATAGATCTTAATGATATTGATGTATCCCGAGAAGATGAGCTAAGTGAACGCATCGCCGATGCTTACCGCCAACGTCATGGGGTGAACTCAAGATCTCGAAATACTCGATCTGAAGATCCTAGGACTACGAGTGCTCGCGTCCAGACAACAGACCAAGCACAGCCTCAACGACGCCATCATCGGAGAACCTCGAGTGCTGCAGATCAAGTAGTACGTTCCTCGCATCCTCCTATATCGAGGCCTCACCTCCTCGAGGCATATCCTATACCACAAGGCCAAAGACGTAGGACTTCAAGTGAACACAGGCGACAGACATCACCTGCCGCTAATTCCTCAGCAACAAATGTATCCTCCAGTACGCAACCCCAAGCCGCACGATCGGCCACAGACGTGTCTACTCGGACGCAAACTTCTAGCACCGTGCGACAGCGTCCCCCAGACTTGCCCCTTCAAGGCAGAAGGAACACCGACATGGAGCACCGCCGACCACGAGCAGAATCGCGAGACAGGACACCTCGGAGCGCGCAGCCAATGAGTCCAAGAAGCACAAACAGGCCATCAAATTTAAGTGCAAATGGAGTAACTGGGTCGCAAACAGCGACCGCTACGTCGGCGACGCCATCTGTCTCAACTGCAGTTCAGCCTCCGACGAGTGGTGGAGAGGCGAGCCGTGAACGGACTCCAACGTTGCGTGATACTCCTCGAGAAATCCCACATTTAGTATTTAGACCGGTATCGTTACCATTGACACATAGAGCGCCGCCCGTACTTTATCCCGAGCCTTCAATCAGATGCAATCGTTGCGGATCGTCGAATCTAGAGTACGAACTACATGAGCATTGTTCAATTTGCAATGGTGGAAATTACAATCTTTGCCTTCGTTGTTATCGTCTCGGTCATGGCTGCCTTTACTGGCATTCATTTGACTATGCGGCACGTCAGCGGTATATGCCTCAGGCACCACCTGCTGGGTGGCCTCCAAATCATCTCCTCCCACATCAACTTACAGGTCACCGCTTTCTCCGTCCAACGTCGGCAATAAGTCAACATCCCACGCCAGAGAACAGGAATCCTAGTCGCATGACGCCCGAGGATCCAGCCAAACGCCTGCAATCTGGGGTGTTTTGTTCAACTTGCTCTGCCTTTGCCAAGGACTCTTTTTGGAAGTGCGACATCTGCAATGATGGTGACTGGGGGTTTTGCAATTCCTGTGTAAACCAGAGCAAATGCTGCTCACACCCTTTGCTCCCTGTCGCGCACATATCCTCAGAAAATGCTAAAGTCAAAGGTCCATTAGTTAGTCCCAAAAGAGCATCAGGAAGTTTTCATCCTTCCGGAATCGCACCTACAGGCTCTCCATACATTCCTCTCACATTCAGCGCAAACTGCAAAGTCTGTACCTATCCGATCCAACCGTCCAACACTCGCTTCCACTGTCCCCAATGCAGTGAAGGAGACTATGAAATCTGCACAAGCTGTTATCTAAAGCTTGTGGCTACAGGTAAGATTAACAAGTCCAACGGAGACAAGGGTTGGCGCAGATGCTTAAAGGGCCATCGGATGGTAGTCGTGGGGTTCGAGGATTCGGCCGCCGGGCACAGAAGGATCATCGTCAAAGACCTAGTCGGAGGCCACACATTAAAAGACGACGTCGGTGCCCAGCATACCGAAAACGGCGACTGGAGCTGGCAAGACGGCCAGCAGCGACAAGTCCGGCCTGTTACGAAACCATCCATCCACACCACCAACACCAACAGCGCATCATCAGCGCCTGAAACCACCCCACTGCTAGGCAAATACCCCCCCGACGGCGGTGTCGGAATGAGATTCCGAGCGAACTGGGGTTGGTGGCCCAAGGACGGTGCCACGGATGAGCTTGCGTTTCCAAAGGGTGCGGAGGTTCGGGAGGCGGAGGACAT
>JAABUH010002000.1_pt1 | contig 20748 bp, 30 predicted proteins | sample 5559121 | NCBI WGS metagenome assembly JAABUH01 (sample SAMN10711871, study PRJNA513364) | rock metagenome | isolation source: Antarctica rocks | place: Antarctica: Victoria Land, Battleship Promontory nord | collected 2015-12-28
TCCTCCCCGTCCACTCTCCTCCACCTCTTCTTCAATTCCGGCTCAACGTTGGAAGCGGTCGCCCATACGAAGGGTATATCAGGAGAGGCATTGAGGAGAAAAGAGATGATGGTGGTGATGAGCGAGGTTCGGACTGTCGACCAAAAGTTTGTGCCTAAGCTGTACAAGTTATGAGCATATGCAGCGGGAGTAGGCGGATATGCTATACCTGATATACAGGGCCGAATCAGGACCATGCTGTTCTTGAGCTTTGTCGAGGAACCCCATGATCGTCTCATCCTCCTTCTTGATCTCCTTCTCTTCCTCCTCAGCATTCTCGTTGACTTGCGACCTGTCATTCCCGGCGTCAATTCAAGAATAGGACCGTATGAACGAACTAACCCTATCCCGATCCAGGGGACCCCTTGAATCCCTCAAGTCCTTGGGCGCCTCACCATCGAGTTCGGGCATGCTCAGACAGATGACACCGTCGACGGACCGGGCGGCAGACCAGATCAAACCGGTCACGAAGATGACGCTTCGATCGATGTTGGGTGCGGCCCATTGCGGTGCTGGAGGTCATTGTCATCAGACAGCCCTTCTTCGCCTTTTGTCTTAAGGAGCGCACCAAACTCGTCTGTCGCGTTGGCTCATTGGTCTAGTCTCATCGGTAGAGTTACAGGGTACTCACAGTCATACATCGGCGGAAGGTCCGGTACTTCATCAAGACGTTATTTGCACATCGGAATGCCTAGACCAGTACTCCCATCAGTCGTCCCTCGACCGAAGGAGCAGACTAATGGTCCCACCTAGAGCATCGCGGATCCGATCCTCTGACCTTGGATCAGCGCATGGCGCGCAAGGTGTTCCGATGTACATACCGGTGATACCCGACAGCTGTCCTTGGCAAGAACATGAGAGCGGGGATGTGAGAGATCGAGAGCTCCTTGATGGCTTGTCTCACAGCAGGAGGTAGCGGTGTGCGAAATATCTAGACACGTATCCCGTCAGTTCAGTTCAACAAAGGAATGTAAAGCCCGCATCGCATAAAAACGCACACAAGGTCGAGTCCTATATCTTCCTCTGCATCATTCCCTTTCGACAGCCCCTTGACAGCCTCGAGTGCGACGTTCTTCAATTTCAAGAAATCCTCCATCTGATCAGAAGCAGGGACTGGCCCATCGTTTGCCTCGACTGTCCGGGACCTATCACGTAAGGATTCGACGAATGACGTCGGGTGCAGGTCTAGCTCTTTGTGGAGTCGAGGTGACGAGGAAAGTGACCACGACGGACGGATGGAGGGCGAGTCGGTACAAGGTGAAGGGGAGGACGAGACGGATATGGGACCATCCGGCACTTGAAGATGACGATGTGGTTGGCGACGGGCTCTTTTATGTCGCCTACTCGGTTGAATCTGGAGAGACAACAGAAGTCATGGCGGAGAATTGCAGAGTTCTGGACGTAAACAGTAGTAACTTAGTTGGGGTCTGCATGGCCGAAGCACCGGGTGCATTATTCCGGAAGACCTCTGAAACCCTTCACCGGTATCATTCATTAATGCGGCATGAGACATACGACAGACCGGCTGGACAGATCGGGTTCGATGTAAAGGCTGTCCTGTGGATGCCCAGCAGCATGCTTCTCGAATCAAATTCCAAACGCGAAAGGAACGAGGACCGCACGATCTTCTACAACGTGGAGAGGTGAAACGTGGAGAGCTCCGTGCGTCTCCCTCGGAGAAGCCCCTTGATTGTATAGTCCGGCATGCTTGCTCGCCGATTTGAACATTGGTTTGTCTACGATTCTTCTGATACATCCCTTCTATACATGCCGTTTCACAGATACAAACTCAATATGCCGCACCGTATCCCGAGATCCTCCTGGGATCGGACCCAGCGAGCAGATCGCCATTATCCAATCTGCCAATGATGTGCGAAACCGAGCCGCCCGGCTGGACGTAGGTGACGTTATGTCCTAAGCTTTCGAGGAAAGCGACGGTTCGATTGTCATATCCTTGAATCCCCAGAGTATGATTTGTCACCTCAAAAGTGGTGCTCTGTCCGAGCTGGTCGTGCCACCGCGGACTGTGAAAATCGTCAGCACTAGTTGGAGATGAACCAAACAGTCCGTAAGCTGATCAAGGGACGCACTGTCTCGTACACATGGTAGCGTTCAGACCTTGGTCAATATAATGGTACACCTCCTGAACCGTGGCCGTGATGATCTGACTCCCGCCGGCTGAGCCAGTGGCCATCACTATCTGACCCTGTTCGTTCTCGACAATCGTGCTCGAGATTGAAGAGAGCGGGCGTTTCCCGCCAGCAATGAAGTTTGCCGGACTGGGCGCGAAACCGAAAGCGTTCGGTCGACCGGGTGAGCCAAAGTCATCCATCTCATCATTCAGGATGATGCCATCTTCTGTCACTAAAGAAAGAGATCAACACGAGCCTGCCTATCTCAGGATTCGGTAGACTGGGGCAGTGAGGCGAGACTCACCGACTCGAGAGCCCCAAAGCAGATTCACAGTCGTCGTAAGGCTCACGGCCATCCCACTCGAGTCAACCACAGCCATGTGACTCGTGCCCGACTCGGCACCTGGGTAGTAACTCGACGGATCGTAATAGGCGGCAGTGAAAGTGTTTTGTTCCGAGATCTTCGCCCGGGCTTCGGTGGCGACCTCCTCGCTCAGGTAGGAGAACTCGAGGGCTGTCGCGTTCGCGACGAAAGCCGGATCGGCAAGATTCGCTCGTTGGCCGTATGCGAACTTGGTAGACTCGATGACTGCAGAAAGGGCAAGGCAAGAATTTCGTCTTCAGTCCGCCTCACGCCGGGTCGACGTACTATTGTGAGTGGTGATATTGATGGCGGAGGCTGTGTCCGACGCTGAGCCATCAAAACCCTCGAATATCTTGAGAGCCGAAAGGGTGACGGTCCCAGAGCTAGGAGCGGATGTAGAGAATATCTTCTGACCCCTATCACGCGTAGTCAGCCAATGATTCATCCCTCCACCAGGTTTCTGACCGGTACTCGATCATTCCCGGCTTGCGAACGATCGCTTCGTAGCCGGCGAGATCTTCAGCCGTCATGATTCCCCCAGTCTGCTGAATCTTGGCAATGGTATTCGAGGCGATGGTCGAATTCGCGTAGAACACGTCGGCGCCGTGAGTTGAGACGTTTTCGAGCGTCTTGGCGTACTTCTCACGGAAGCAGGTATCCCCGAGTTTGAGAACGGTGCCTTTGGGAGCATACGTCTCGGCGAATAACGGGTCCTCGACGATAAACGGGCCGTCCTGCAGCTCTTTTGCCAGGTCGGGGTTTACGAAGAAACCGTTCCTGGCGAGGTCGATCGCCGGTTGGAACAGGTCTTTCCATGGCATCGATCCATGCCTCTCATGGAGCTTCCCCCAACCTGTCGTTCCAGACCTCGTGAGACTTCGTCAAAGGCTCTGATGAATCGCTCACCTCTGAGTTCGCCTGGGACACCGACAGCCAGTCCTCCGACGAGAGACTTTGTTTGGTTGACACCATAAGCTGAGTAGAGCTGGCTACTTCGTTAGCGATTGGTGGATCTCGTCATTCCAGATGGGTTACTCGCCGTCACGTTGCCTGCCGCCGGCATGGTCTCGCGGAAGTCAATTGTCTCGTATCCATGTGTCCCGTTTGGATTGTTGAACCTGACTAGCATGAAACCGCCCTGACCAATCGACTGCTCAGCTTTGCACAACAGTTCAGGCATCTGCAGCTCACCCCGCCAAGACCACTATGATAGGCGGAGATGACACCGACACACAGACCAGACGCGATGATGGCTGCGGGGATGTCAGTCGAACAAACGACCGTAAAAGCTTGAAAGGACCATCTGCAGCATTCCCGCCTTGCTTGAGGATGTCGACGCCAATCTCGGAGCAAGTGCCCACTTCCTGTCGAAGCATTCGGTCAGCAATCAACGCAAGGATTTACAACCCTGAGTCACAGTCACCACAGCTCCATTACTCCCCACAATAGGATCCTGGCAGGCGGAGACGTTCGTACCCAAGCAATTGAGATTCGGCTGCACCGTTTGATACCGTTTACTCGTCGAAGCTATCACGCCCGTCGTCCATAACGCGATAGCAAGTAGGATGGTGAGGAGCTGCATGCTGGTGCGAAGGCGACCAGTGTTAAAGATAGGATTTTGGTCGGGCCACGAGCAACAATTTCGTCCCAGCTACACCATCCCGCGTCCTTCAGACCGGAAATTTCAGCACGCTGAAAGATAGGCGTTAGCGGACATCTCCACCTATTAGTATACTCGTGGCAATTCGGGTCAGCAAGGCTCGGATTGATACCGACTAAACCCGACGATGTCACGTGAATCCCACGTTGACGGAAGCCCGTTCTCTGGCCCGGTAAAACGAAGCCGGGAGGAATCGCCGATTTGTCTCTTCTCCAACCATCTAGCAACTAGACTGCATAGACAGATTGTCCTTCGACGAATTTTTGTGCGCACACGGTTAGCTCCGCCCGATCAGATCGGATCATACGACACCTCATCGAAAGGTGACACCCCGCTTTCATCACGTCGGATTGGACGCTTTGACAGCGGCCTGTTCGCTCGTTCGTTCTCTGTTCTCTTGCATTTTTTGGGTTCCCCCATCATCTCACAAAGGTTCGTCCCGCAATCTTCATCCTTTGGTCTCGTCCCATTTCATGAGGACGCGTCACCCTCCTTCCACCCGCCTCCCTTTCCAAGCTGTGCTGACCCTTGGTTTCAGACCAGCGGTATCTCTCCGCTTAGATTCGTCGCCCACTCAATACATTCAACATCCGCTCAACCTTATAAAGCATGACACAACAGAGGCCATCATCGCACGAGCCTTCGGCTCTCGTACAGCGTGGTTCGCCACAGCTCGTCACACCGCCTGGCACCCCGGATACCTCAAATTTCAACGAGTCGAAGCTTCATCAATTGCTAGCGAATTTCGATTCGGGGACACATAGCTTCTGCCGCGAGGAGAGGGAGACGGCGGAGGAGAGAAGGAAGTCATTCAGCTCTGAGAGTGAGTTCAGCGCCGAAGCTCCGCATTATTCCCGTTGGTATTGTGTCGGAGACAAAGCTGAACTCCCCCCTCAGCTCGGCTGACACCACCGTCATCTCGCCGCCCATCCTTCCTCTCCGGCCTCACCCTCTCACGCCCTGTCTTCGCCTCCCAGCCAAACTCCGGCGCCAGCACCCCCATCCACACCCCTCTCGCCACTTCGAACCCAAAAGATCACCATCACCATTACCCGCACAACCTCGCCATGACACCCTCTTCCTCCACCGACCGGCACATCCGGTCCAACTCCACGCCGTCAGGCGTCATCCCAGCCGAGGCAAAGATGCTCCGATCGAACACCATGTCCAAGATGAAGGCCCAGTCTTCTGAGTATCCGAAGGGGAAGGCTGGGCAAAAGGCGATCGGTCCGGCTCCCGGTGAAGAGGAGAAGAGGCACTTTGATCCATCTAGGGACCCGAAGTTACTGGGGTTGCTGTGAGGGAACATTGATCCATCTAGGGAACCGAAGTTACTGTGGTTGCTGTTAGGGAGAGATGTCCTGGGTCGATCTGGCTGTATCTATCATCACAAGACTGTAACATACGGACTATGTCATCGCATGCCCCATTCCCTCTTTAAGAGCGATCGCAGCTTCTCTTGGCTTGACGCCATTTGGTTCCACTTGACTTTGACCTGGGTAACGATGATCCTCCAAAAGCTTGGCTAACTACGCAAAGGCAGCCCTGATGCGATCCCGTGAATCGGATCCCGTTCTCGCGATAAGGTTTGTGAACCGCGTCTTATCATGCCCTCGTGCTCTTTTGCCCTGCCCATAGTTACCTCGGGACGCCAACAGGATGGCATACATTTGATGATCGACTGTTCGCAGCCGAGGGTTTACCGCTCGTGTTCAATTTCGATCCCTCGGAACAGTCTGACCCTCCTGTTTGCGGAAAATCCAGTCACTCCCCTCAACCCGTTATCTCTAACTTCTCAAACACGTCATCCCCGCGGTGGCGTTTTCTGGAACACGTGTGATCTGAAACTTTCCCTTACCCTGAACTTTCCTGGGGGCGGCCCCCTTTTTCAGTTTTCTCGCATTCGGTCCCAGATTCCGTCATCATCACTCTGTTGTGTAGCAACCAAGCGAATTCCCGCCAAGGGTGAGAATCGACTTCGCATCAGACCCTCCTTTGGCTCAACGCCGTCATCATCATCAACATGCTTCGAAACTGACATTGTACGCTCTCGCAGTCTTTCTTGATCTACCCATATCCGTATTCACCTCACTTGCATCAACATGGCTACCGCAGCTGCTCCTGCTGCCAATGGCGATGCGCCAAGTGCGTCACCCTCCTTTACCCTTTTGGACCAAGCTGACAAGCTGTCCCCTCACAGACTTCCGGATTGTCGGCCGCTTGGATGGGGTGCCGGTTGTCCATGACTCTGTCGCATACGCGCAGTGAGTTCTCCATTCTGCCTGCTCGGACAATGTTGTCCGACTGATGGGCTATCTGCGAAGGGCTATCTTGAACTCTACCGCCCTCAGCGCCCAGATCTACCAGACTGCGCTTGGTGTCGTCTCAAGTAGGTTATGCGGTGCTCCTAATACGGTTGTTTGCTGATTACTGCAATATTTAGAATCGTATGAGATGGCAACGCCAGTCATTTCCAGGTCGAAGCCTCTTCTCGAATCTGCAGATGGACTTGCTGTTGCGACGTGAGTCTCGCCAAATCCATCAGATTCGAGTTGATCCCGAACTCAGCTTTGACCGCGCTCAAGCCACCTTCCCTTGTGAGTCCACTTGCCTCATCACCCTGCATTGAGATCATCCTGTTCTGGACGCGAGAGATCCGAGCTGATCTATCCCCGCAGACCCGTTCAAGACCCCTACCGAGGACCTCATCGTCGTCAAGCAGGCAAAGGGTGTCTACGATGCGGTGAGTTACCTCCTTAACCCTTGCTGTACTTTGCTGAATTCGCATAAAGCGCCTCGCACCGATGTTCCACCAGGCTCAGCCCGTCATCCAAGACGTCATCAGCAGGACTGCCGAGATCAACTCCGCCATCGGCGCCCGAGCGCATGCCACTCTTCAGTCATCGCAGGAGATCTCGCACGCTCTGCTCGAGCAGTTGAACGCCCTCGCAAAGCAGGGCACTCAGATCCCCGCAAACATGCTGGATGTAAGTATCATTAACTCACGCATCTCGCGCCTCAGCGGCAAAGCTTATGACGAACAAGGCTGTCGGCAAGGCGACGAACGATGTGAAGGGTATCGTCTTCGCAAAGGACGCTTCGATTCAGGACAAGTCGAACCAGCTTGGCGCTTACGTCGTGGTGAGTGTACACTTCAAAACCCCCAGAGTAAGGATTGCTGATCGCCCGTCGCCCATAGGACCATGTCAAGCCGATCGTCGATGAGATCTACAACTACGTCCTGGGAGCCAAGGCAAGCTTTTCTCCCATTGATGATGATTACTCTGCTGACTCCAGCTTCAGAACAAGGCCAAGAACGAAGGCAGTGAGGCCGCCAACCAGGCCAACGGCGTGATCAGCAAGTGATCGATCGTGCTTGGGTCGACATCTCTCTTGCCCTTGTTTTGTTCCGGCCCCGTTGTGTATAGATTCTCATGACACCTTGTCTCGTTACGCCACACATGATATGACAGTTAGACACGACGATGCATCCGGTTCTCATAGCACAGCTGCACTACGGTGCTAATTAGGAAGTCAGCGGTGATACCGGAACCAAACCAAGTTACCGAACTGCCAAGCTTGTGGCGCTAACACTGATGCGTCGCTGCGGAGTTCAAGGAGCGCCTCGGTCACCGCATTTGGTAGTATTCACATCCCCGAGGTTCCGTTTCGCTTCCGCTCCCGTTGCATATTTTTCAAGCTCCCTTGCTTGGTCTTCAATCATCCTTTGTGTGTGTCGAATCACCGTCGGGAGTCATCAAGCAACCATCTCATCCCGCTCCAGGCTTCTTCTGAGGGTTTCGCCCATCCTGGTGCAGCGTTTTCTCCGATCCTCCTCCACCTCGGCCTTACCGGGTAATTCGTCGCGATGAGTACCCATATCGGCCATCAACATCACTCCAACCACCCACCCACCACCCTCCGTCCTACCAACATCTCGACTCGCCCGAACTCGGACAGCGTCATCTACGTTGAAACCGCCATGCCGCCGCCGCTCGCCCCCGCCCAGTATCAACAGAATCAGAACGCTAGCGAGGTCGCGGGAGTCTTGAGGCGTAACCAAGCTTGTCTCAATTGTCGTCGTCGAAAGCTCGTTCGTGACTGTCACAGCGATGTACTCAATATCGCTGACGAGTACGCAGAAGTGTAGTGCGGAGAGACCAAACTGCTCGACGTGTATTAGGTCTCATAAGCATCTCATGCGCACTGCACCGAACAGCAATCCAGTACTCACTTGCGAGTACGATGATGGTCCCGGTAACGGGGCCGAGGTCAATTACCGCGATGTCTCGTTGGTTTCGGATGAGGGCAACGACGACGCCGATGGGAGTAAGAAGAAGAAGAGGAAGGCTAGCGGGGATCCGAAGAAAAAGAATAGAAAGGACGAGGAGGATGATGAGACGGAGAGGCTGAGGAAGAAGATTGGTGGGTTCGAAGTCAACTTGTGGGACGCAAGCTGATAGCTTGAGTAGAGGCTCTCGAGGCTCAACTCGCCAAGAACAACGATGGCCTTGCAACTGCCAACCAGTCCAGAGGATCTGCCGAGCCGAATCCATCTTGGTCCGCCGGCCAGAGATATGGAGATGTATCGGCACAGAACCAGAATAGATCACATTACCCGGACATCGCGCCTTCGCCGACCGCGTTCCTCGAGATGCTGTCTTCCGCTGCATCGGCGCAGATGCCAGAGGCAAATGTCGTCCCGGGTCTTCGCAATGGAGCATTGTCATCGGCAATGATGACGGGTGCTCCATCCTGGGCCGCTAATAGCGACAACGCAAAGGACAACGGACAGCAATCGACTGGCCTTACTCCATTCCTGTCATTTAGCGATTCACAGGCGATCGACAATGCCGCAGCTCAAAAGCAAGCTCAAGAAAGGCAACCGACCGAAATGTCGAACGGGTCCGGCACGTCTCGCCGAACAAGTCAGTACTCGACTGGGGTGACGTCCGATTCCTGTCCAGCTGGGCCTTCAGTCCTATCACCGAACAACTTCTTCAACTTCTCTCCTGGACCATCTGGGCCGACGGCACCGGGTCCTACGCAGAATCTCAATTGGGCGCCGCCCCCGGGACCTGATGGTCAAATACAGCCATCAACCCGTACAGAAGGCCCTTGGCGAGCCGTTGAGACGGTTGATACCGTCTTACAGGGCATTGGTAACCCCCCTGTAGATGAAGGGGGTGGCGATACGAGCTTAGGCCAGTCAACAGATGTCGACATGGATCCCGGCTTCCCGCCGGTCGATGAAGCAATCCAACAGCAGCTGCTCATGGACCTGTTCTGGCCCGGGTGGCCCCCGAACCTTCCGGAGCCGCACATTGTCAATGAGCTGTACGCGTTCCTCCTTCCCATTCAATGGAGACTGATGATCTGCAGCGCGGAGGCTTTCTTCGAACTCGTCCCAAACTTGAATCGGCTGCTGCACCGAGCAAGATTTCTCGCTCGTCTTGCCCTTCCTCCAACGCATCCCAACTTCCCTCACCCAGCTCTCGTTCATGCGATGTGCGCCAGTTCCGCCGCATGGTGTGCTCCGGCGGTGTATCAGCGCGGCTCGACTCTGAGTAGTGGCGATGGAAGCCCCGACATGGAAGATCTCGGCCTTCAGAGCGGGAAGTCGTTGTCGTTTGGTCTCAAGCAAGCAGCCTATGGCAAGGAGGCGGTGCAGGACGGACTCAACACGGGGAATCGGCTGTTTGACGTGGTCCGCGCGATGATCATTCTTAGCAGGGTGTTCATCGATGACACTCGGTGAGCGGGATCGCAGTGATCGAAGGCAAAGCTGACCGCGCACAGGATGTTAGAGTGCTGGGCGTATGCTGGACTTGTCGCACGCATGCTCCTCCCACTTGGTCTCAATGTACGAAGCGCGGAGCTCTCTCTCAAGTCGGTGATGCTTCCCCCACCTGCGGATGCGCTGGAGCGAGAGGAGAGAAGGGCGGCTGTGTGGATGGCTTTCTACCACGATACAGTGAGACAACATTAGAGCTCGGTATTTATCATCATCTGATGGTTCACTCAGATTGCGAGCTCGGCGTCCGGCTGGGGGACCTCGATGGCTCTTGACGAATTGGTGAGCGCCTGCAATTGATGAAGACATCTCAGGCTAACGTTAGCGCAGAGTGTGCCACTGCCGGTCTCCAGCAAGGACTTCGAAATTGCAGCGGTCCGTCTAGAGCGAAAAAAAATGGGCTCGAACTGACACGAGTCGTAGGAGCATATGGAACCCAATCCTCAGGACACGGAGTCACCCGATTTCTGGACGAAGTGAGCTTGTCGAATGGATTGATCGGTGCGATTGCTGAACACATGCTCCGCAGGCACCCCGTCCCAGATCCCTTCGTGATGGTTGTCAAGGCATCAATTCTGATGAACAGAGTGAACCGATTCGTCCGAAAATGGAAGAACCGTCATCTCCGAGAAGAAGATGATTGCGATGGACTTCAGAGGCCCGAGTTCAGAGAAATAGCCAATGCTATTGCCTGCTTCCAGTCCGTCCTTCGCCTCGCGATGACGGAGACGCTGACTTTCAAACCAGGATGAGCTTCCCACCGAGTATACGCAACCCGTGCAAGCTCAACTCGAAAAAACGGCTGGACATCGACGTCATCGTGAGTTCGGGTGGTAGTATTTCAGCCGCGGTGTAGCTGAGAATCTGCATTTAGGCTGCACAAATGTTGCCTCATGCCGCCATCATCTGCCTTTACGAGCCTTTCGCCGATGTCGCGGACCCTAACGACTCTGCGACACGACGCCTCCTTGGCGGGGCGCAAGGGATTGTATCCATCATCCAGCAACTCGCAAGCGTCGTGAACGAAGGCGCGCAGAACTTCACATCGGTCATGCACTCGTCCGCTTCAGTGTCAGTGGCGTCTTTTGCGCAGATTTGGGTTAAGCTGATTCCATTGTTAGGTGCTTGGTCACTGCTGCGAGAACGTGTCTGCTGTTCTACCGGTTCGCACTCAATATCAACGATTACTCTGCGGCCGAGTCGCACCGCATGGACATTGAGATGTGCCGGTGAGTTGCACTGGCGGGGCTGATTACAACATGCTGACATTCCCTAGCATGGCGCTTGGGCAATTCGGCCTCCGCTTCAAGATCGGCCATCACCATGCGCAACTCATCGAATACTTCCTCGACAGAGCCACAAACCCGACTATCGAAAAGCTTCAAGCGCACTATCCCGATCACCCGCGACCTGGCGCGTGAGTAGTGTCTCATTTATCAATAGTGTGTTTCACTGACACATGACAGACCCGAGCTGCATCACAACGCGCATCTCGGAGTCTGCGTGATAAACGCGCTCAACGTCAAGCGTGGCTACTGGCGGATACCGCCTAATCATAGCCACTCGAGCGGGGTGTCCCCCTTGGGATCGACACCCGAGAGCGCGACCTATGCCAGCAGTGCTGCCGGTCACGGTCAATCGAGCTCGGCCAGTGGCAGCAACAAGGGCGCGACTGTTCGACGGATGGACAGTGATTCGCCTCGTGGGGCTTTCAGCGGTGCAGGCTACGGATCTACCGGCGATGGGCCGCGGCGATCGGAGATGCGCCGTAGCAGCTCAGCAAAAGACGTAGAGGCTCAGGTGACCTGTCAATCGGTCCAAGAACAGTCGAAAGCGCAAGGACTGCAGACGTTCCCACCGACGGTGGATTTGGCGCCGGACGTAGGGAAGATGTTTGATTCACATTCTACTATCATGAACGGACAGAGGGCGTCTTTCTGGGGAACACATCCGGTCGAGGGAGGTTCGATCGCGAAATCGAAATTAACTCCAAAGGTGGAGAAGAGATTTGATTCGATTCCCTCGGTTGTATTTGAGCAGAAGCAGGGGTCTTGGACCGGGAATTGGGGATCGAGACCGCAAGGCGATGAGCCGGTCCAGTCTGGGCCTGTCAATGCGCATAGTCATGTCTACACGACGATGCCAGAGGCAGAGGCGGTGGCCAAGACGTAGATGTGGGAATGTGGTGAGCTAGAATCGTAGTCTTACGTTTGGATGCTTGTGAAGGGCCGAGAAATGCACACTCTGACCCGACTCCTTCGTGATGGTTGAGGACAGCCAGAGGTGGCCGACTGCAGAATCTGACCTGCAAAGGGAAGAAGGACCAAAGCTGTAAGCCGGACTATAATCTCCCGAGCCAAACCCGCCCGCACCTCGACGAAAAGCGAAGCTCTGATGCATCTATCCACGCATATCTGACTGGTATTTCCCGCTCCATCAGACTGTCTGAGATCTGGACACACGCATCGCTCAAGGCAACTGCCTTGCTCAAAGAGGACCATGGATACTTTACATCGTGCGATCCCGAGGATCTTTGGCCCCGCCGAGGAAACCTGGCCATTGAGATGACAAGAAGTATATGATACATGGGAAGTTCTGTACTATGGACACAAATGTCCTCTTCTCATCGCCTAAACTCCACAAACTTTTATGATCTATTCCCATCACTCGTCCCAAACGTCGAGCTCGAGCTCAGGAGACGGTGATGTTTGACTTGAAGTAATTGATCCCCGACTCGCCGCTTGCCTGAGCCTCATCATCAGTTCCGTCTCTGGGTCGTTTTGGGAGGAGCAAATGACTCACGCCCACGAGGTAGGGCACGCCCGCGATGAGGGTGTATGGCCCTGGGGTATACCCGGCGGGGATGGGAACTGAGAAAGTCTCGTTCCCAATTTGGGTGGGCAGTTTCGGGTCGCCACTACGTTCTGTCAGTCCCGATCTCTGATCGACATACCCAGGAGAGGGGACGTACTATAGGTTATTGTAGCTTAGCATGGTGCCGATACAAGCATCACACGTGTGCGAAGCGAGCTGGAGGCCCCAGATCACCTGCAGAGTGCCCATCAGCCGAGACGTTCGACAGGAGAAAACGAGAGAGAGAAAAGGGTTGAGGGAAGGGAGACGTACACCAAAGTCATCCCAATTCTGGATATACCCCTCGGTGAAGAGTACCGCCGTGATGTTGGTCCCTGACGCAGCGCTCGGTGGGGCAGTCACATTGTACACCTTCGCGAGGGAGAGTGGGAGGGTGGCGATGGCCGTGACGGTGACGAGTAGCGAATGGAGCGAGACCATGGTGAGCTTTAGCGAAGTTGGATTCGGGTAGTGGTGAATGCGCTGATGAAGTGAGACGCGAGAAGATTCCAAGTTCTTCTTGAATGGGATTGATGGATGGGGAGGGAAGGAAAAAAGAGCACTCCTTATAAAAAGCTTCCAAAGCATCCTTTCACCCAAACGTGGACGGATCTGCACAGCACGCGTATCAGATCTCCGCTCGTTTCAGCCTGGACAAAAATGACGTGATGACGTGTTTCACCTGGTCCGGTCCGGTATGCACAGGATACATGCGGGAACCTCATAGCGCCGCAAGCTTCTCCGCTAATAACCTCGCACCTTTACGACCACTCGCCCGAATCGCGGTAATGACATGCTGCCGTCCCAAGATACGCTTGATCTCTGCCACCTTGCGGGCAGAGACCAATGCCTGGGCCATCTCCACTACCACAAACGGCGCGTTGCCCTTGGCTATCCGCACAGCATTCTCGTCGCCTCCAGCATCTGCACAAGTGATGGCTTCCCAGAAAGCAAAGGCGAAAGCTCGCGGCAGATCGGTGTCGGGGATAGCCAGGGTTCGGGTGGAGGTGTCGAAGTGTCCGCCAGAGAGGAAGAGCTTGTATGTCCGCGTCGAATGCGGCAGATCCAGCAGATGGCTGGAGGAGGGGTCGAGCTCCGTATCGGTTGGTGCACATTCGGGATAAGGGGTCTGCAGTGGAAGGACGAGGGTTCGAATGGCAGCACTCTTGTCTACGCAAAGTCAGCATCTGATGGATGGGCCGGACTACGACTACGGACCTCCCTCTGCGTGAAGCATTATCTCCTGGACCACCAAACCGGCACCGGGATCTCGGACGAGCTCCTCTCCATTCTCCTCCACAAGCTTCAGAAATCCCTCACTCGCATAACCCAGCAACTCCTTGCGCCGTACGACGGGATCCTTCTTGCTCGTCCCAGCATCCCTTGCCGCTTGTGCGGACATGCTTAGCGTTGAGAGGGTGGAAGAGATGAAGTGACGGTTTGAGGTGGGATCGAGTAGATATAGGAGAACTCGCCGACCGTTCTTGTCGGAGACGAGGTCATAGGCCATAGCGGTGATGTCCTGGTCATATCGTCAGGAAGAGCTGGGAATTGTAGAGCTCAAACCTACGGAGACGAACGCCTTGCCCACGAGCTTCGTATCACTACGAAATGCGCGATTAGCGGGTTATACGTACCAGTACCACCTTGAAAGACAGCTTACTCGACACAGTCGAAGGCCGTGAACAGCACCATCTGCGCATCGGCATCTTTACACATCGCCGGTATGTGCTTCCGAAGCGGTTGCAGTATCTGTTTCCGGTCCTAAAAGCCTCGTGAGACTGGCAGGCTTCTACGAAATTAGGACACACCTTGGCATTTCCGCGAGCAATGAGCTCTTGCACGACTGCAGAGCCATCTTTCGTGTGAACGATATCTGGGAGACTCTCAGCTGCGCTACAAGACCGGAACGTCTTCAGCGTCCAATTATCTTGCGGGCGAAGCGCGGCAGGAGACCGAAAGACTCACGCAGTCAAGAGCTCGCGCATCTTCTTATCCGCCTGATCCAAAGGCAGAAATCGGTATATGCATGCGAGGTATTCCCGCACGAGGTTGTGAAAGATGCCTTGCGCCAAAGCAGTCTTTTGCGTGGCGTTGAAGCTGGTCTCACCGTCAGCTACAGCTAATTACGAAGAATGAGGTCAAGTCTCACAGATCGAGCACAACCTTCTCCACGCCGTCCAGTACCCGCTCCTTGCCCTTCCCTTCTCCCATCCCCTCTAATGTCCCTTCCAGCCCCTTTGCTTCCGCCCCTTCTTTCGCCCCGTCGAAGATCATCACCTCTCGCGGATAGAAGCCCCGTACCAGTAATCTTCGCTCGCGGGACGAGGCGTAGAGATCGAAGAAGTCGGAGAGAGGTTGCACCGCGTGTGCATGAGCGAGGAGTGAGGATAGGTGAGATGAGAGAGCGGGGATGAGAAGTGGTCGGATTTGGGGGCAGTAGCGGATGAGCTTGGACATCAGGAACTGCAGAGGCAAGATCAGTCCATCATCACGAGGTACCGGTGAGACAAGCCTTGGAGTACTTTGACTCCATCATGTCCCGCCATTGAGGTTGCAGCTCCATAGCCACGCCCAATCTCTCTTCCTTCCCACCATACTTGACGATCTTCGCGGGTGATTAGCGAAGTCACGAATACGAGAGCTTGACATACAGTCTGGAGTACCCTTCCGCCTTTGTGTCCTCGACTGACCTCCCCAACTCTGCCCTTGACAGAATCCCAAAGCTCAGCCACCGCCTTCTTCCGCTCCTCCTTGCTTAGGTCCGCTCGGCGAGCTTTCTCCCACAACGGCAAGAGCTTGTCATGGAGCAATGGGTGCGAAGGAAGTAGAGCTGTCCGGTGAGGCTGTGCGGCATGAAGTGCTGCTCGTTCGTCCTTGGTCATCCTAGGTCGCTTCTCCGCAGGTCCATCCACCTCTCCCTCTCCGCCATCCACCTCCATCGCTTCGTCCCCGTCTTCTTGCTCATTGCCTTCTTCGTCGTCTACCTCGCCCCCTGCAGCAGTGATCGGCCGCTTGCGTCGCTGCTCCAGATCTTGCTTGGGAGCTCTGGCGCCGCCGTTCACAAAAGGCTTCTTGCTGGCGGTCTTGCCAAACGAGGGCGTCGCGGAGTGATAAGGTGGTTTATCGCGCTTGACATAGCCGGAAGTAGCGGTCTTTGCAAATTTCGATGTTGGCTCTCCTTTGCCACTGCCAGCAGAGTAAGGCCTCTTGTGCCCGTGGACGTTGGCTGACATGCTGTTTTGTCACCTCAACTTAGCTCTGCAAATGTGAGCTGAATGCAAAATCAAGAAACCGAAATCTTTGCTACGCCCGGCATACCACGTGGGCATACCCTGACGTGGTCCGGTTTCAGGGATGCCCACCAGAAGGTGACGAGAAAGGGAACAAGCGGCCTCCTTTCTAAACGTCTATCTACTAGTCTTGATTTGCTTAATTTTCGAAAGGCCTCGCAAGGACCGCGCAGAATCGTCTCAGAACCACGAAGGGGTCCAAAAGGAAGTCGAGGCGGCGCCACGGGGCGATGCCTGCCAGACTGCTGCGTCTCGCTCGTCCGCTTCCCCTTCATACCGGCCGAGGCACGCCATGAACATTCTCCTTCTCGTCTTCACCCACCTTCTGGTCTTCCTCTACGCGTCCGCATTATTCATCTCCGCCAGTCCGGACCCCTATCCGGCACTTGTCACCCTTCGCAGCCGTCCGACACCGCCGTCGCGCGCCGCCCATCACCACCCAATACCTCCTGACGTCGAGCATGACCTTCTCCCCTTCGTGCTCATCTCGACAATAGATGGCGCCCTGCATGCCGTCAACAGAGAAGGTGGGAAGATCAGGTGGACCTTACGAGATGGCGTCGAGCCGCTTGTCGGGGGAGGGGTAAGAGGAAAGGGCAATGAGGAGGAATATATCGTCGAACCTCTCAGCGGAGGTCTTTACGTCTTCGAGAATGACAGCGAAGCACGTCGACCGCAAGCAGCGAAAGTCCGGAAGCTGCCCTTGTCCGTTGAGCAGCTGTAAGTCTCCAACTGGTGAAGCTCCAGGACTAAATGGTCTCAGCATCGAGCTTTCCCCTTTTACCTTTCCGCATTCACCTAGTCGGATCTTCACTGGTTCCAAACGTACTTCTCTCCTCACGCTCGATCTTCGTACCGGACAACAGCTCGACTGCTACGCGTCTTCAGCAGCCAACTTCTCCGAATTGTACGAGGATGACGAATGCCTATCCGAGAAGGAGCAGCTTCTACGGAAACTCGAAGGTCATGGCCGGTCCGACAGCGATACCCTCCTTGTTGGTCGGACCGACTATCGCCTCACCATACATTCGCCCGCGACTACCTCAGGCGCTCTTACTTCGTCACTAAGCTCCGTTTCTTCCAATGACGGGTGGGCAGCACCCGGGGTGCAGGAAATCGCCTACTCGACATATACGCCCAATAGCTACGATCGTCCTCTGGCGGAATTCTGGGCGAAGGCCGGCCTAGCTGAGCAGATGTGGGACGAGACGGGAGTAGCGAAGAGGGTGAGGGTGGAATTGGGGCATGATGGGGTTGCTGTAAGCGTTGAGCGAGGTGGCGGTTTCAAGTGGATGACGGACCTCGGCAGTATAGGGTATGTCGACCTTTGTTTATTACATCCAGCTTTGAGCTAATATCTTGAAGTATCGCGGTGTACGATATCCTGCTTCCCCTTTCATCTGATTCTTCGAAGCCCATCCTCGTGCCTCAACCCCCACCGCACGTGCCTTCGCTATTCCCTGTTCCTGTGAAATCCAGTCGAGCACACCTTGACCTCCTCAACAAGCCTCCAACGACCTACATCGGAGCGGTTCCGCTCTCCCTCAGCTCGCTGGCGACCATATCTGAAATTGCCGACGACGAAAACTCCTCTCTCTCCCCGTCTCATACCCATGAGGGGTCAGAGGATGCTCGACCCAAGTCACCTCGCTTGAAGCCCCTCTTATACGCTCTTTCATCCACATCTTACCCTCTCATCAACTTCGCACCTCCACCTCGACCAGGAAGCCTTACGAACAGATCATTTCTCCTCTCCGAGGACCTCCCTGAACGCGATCAGCTGCTGCCTTACCTCCTGGACCCTCCTGCGGAAGAAAAGGGCATGACACCCGTCCCCAACCCCGGCTCGATCCGATTTCGCGAAAAGCCAGATCCTGGGCGGAAATGGCTCTGGTGGGTAGTCGCCGTGCTTGGCGGACTTGTGGTCTGTGGATTGGGAGCCGCAGGATCTGCTAGGCGACAAGCTTCTCGTCAGCACCACTCATCGTCTACGGAGAAAATTCCGCTGCTTGCCGTGCAAAATGACGTTTTGCGTGGGGAAAAATCAGTCACCATCGTTGAGCCTGTCCCAGCCTCGACCGCCGATACCGCATCCGCAATCATGCCCACTTTCACCGAGGACGAGCTCACACCTATACCGAAGAAGAAGTCTTCCCGCCGCCGAATTCGGGGCAAGAAAAAATTTCGAGGCTCTGATGCTGCCGTCTACGAGAATGAGGCTGAGGAGGACGATCGAGGAGAAGGCGGTTCGAGTCCGCCCAGTTCTGTCTCGCGCAAGGGCGACAAGCCGTTGCCCGAACTACCACGCGTGATGTCGTCCATCGGCTTGTTGGACATGGATGAAAAGGAGAAACTGGTGATTTCGGATACGGTCATTGGTCAGTCCGCAGAAGCGGGATCGAGTAAATGCTGATAATAGCAGGCTTTGGATCACATGGGACGGTCGTACTGAAGGGTAGCTGGGGCTGGCGACCTGTCGCGGTGAAACGGCTGCTGAGCGACTTTACGCGATTGGCGAGTCAAGAAGTCAAGCTCCTCCAGGCGAGCGATGATCACCCAAATGTCATTCGATGTAGGCGACTCTATGATCATCAAGCTGTGCTGACGAAATGCAGACTACTGCCAGGAACGACGGGACAATTTCCTGTACATCGCCTTGGATCTGTGCCAAGCATCACTGGCAGATCTCATCGAGTCGCCCGCCAAGCATATCGAGCTCGCATCAGTGTTGGACCGGAAGAAGGCAATGGCGCAGGTCAGTGCGGGGTTGAAGCATCTTCACGGGATGAAGATCATTCATCGGGATATCAAGCCTCAGTGGGTATTGAACTTTGCTTCTTGAGCCAGAATTGAGGGATTGCAGGAATGTGCTGGTATCGCAATCGAAGGACGGCTCGCTTCGCATGCTGGTCTCCGACTTTGGCCTCGCTCGTCGACTCGAGCAAGATCAATCGAGCTTCGCGCCGACGGCCAACAACCTCGCAGGCTCCCTCGGCTGGCGAGCACCGGAATGCATTCGCGGTCAGGTCCGCCTCAATGACGTCTTCGACCGGACATCCTCCTCCTCCTCGAGCAGTACCTCGTCTACCTCCTCTCTGATCGATCTCGCGGTGGAAGCGGAAGACAAAGACTCCTGTGGTCACAAACATGCGCGACTCACCAAGGCGGTCGACCTTTTCGCGCTGGGATGCCTTTACTTCTGGGTCTTGATGAGTGGGGAACATCCGTTTGGGGAAGTGTACGATCGGGAGAGCAATATCGTGAAGGGGGAGGCAGTGAATATGGGACAATTGGACATCCTTGGGGAAGAGGGTTGGGAGGCGAAAGATCTGATTGGGCGATTACTCTCCATGGACCCGACTGACCGGTACGTCTAGCATACTCTCTTCGGGATCCGTACTAACGATCTGAGCAGACCCGAGACGTCGGAGTGCATGATTCACCCATTCTTCTGGACGCCCGCAAAGCGTCTGGCTTTCCTGTGCGATGCCTCGGACCGTGAGTCTCCATTCTGTAGTATGTTGCAACGCTGACAAGAGACACAGGCTTCGAGATCATGGAGCTCGATCCGCCTGAGTGTACGCTGGTCGTGCTCGAAACCGATGCGACATCGGTCGTCGGGAGGGACTGGTACTCGCGCCTCGACAAGGTGTTCACGAACAACCTCGGGAAGTATCGGAAATACAAGGGGAACTCTGTACGGGATCTTTTGCGTGCAATGCGGAATAAGGTGAGCTTTGCACCAATGCGCTGGGCGGATTCGCGTCTGATCAAGAGCAGAAACATCATTATCAGGACCTGGAACCGTTAGTCAAGCGGCACCTCGGAGCGCTACCAGCTGGTTTCCTGCGTTATTTCACATCGCGATATCCCACGCTGTTCCTACATGTGCATGGGGTCGTGCGGGATAGTCGGCTGAGACACGAGTCGATGTTCGAGGGGTACTTCCATGAGGGGAGCTGAGGGGATATGGTCCCTTCGGATCTTGTTGTAACATTATAGACCTCAGGATGTACTGCATACATTCTGCTAGCCGTTGCTGCTCTTCAACAAGACCATTTGTGACGGGCTGCTCACTCCTCATCGGAATCATCCCCGTCCTTGAGTCCATCAAGATACACCGGCTTGCTCAGCTGTCTCGAATCAGCAGGGTCCTGATAGTGGTCAAGAGGCAACACACCACCTCGACGAGCCCCAACCACTCCCCCATAGCCCTGACGACCTCATCCCCGCCCTCACCAGCCCCACCAGTCCTCCACCATCCCCTCTCCACCTTCACTCCTGTTTTCTCCTCCTCCGTCTCCACTTCGGGTTCGTCCTGCGTCTCAAGCTCGTCGGCACGAAATCCTGCGAGTTGGGCGTCGGGTGTCCAGAGGGTAAAGTCCTCGAATGAGGACATTGGGCGGAGAGCGCGGATGGAGGTGTCAAACTCGTCGACACCCCCATTTGGGGACTCGTAGCGGGGAGATTGGCGATCGGAGGGATGACGGACGGCGGTAGCAGGTGGAGTCTGAGGCGAGATGGCAAACGTTGGCGGGTCTTCTTCCGTTGCTGGAGACGGCACGATCTCCTCCTCCTTCGCGTCGACGACGTCCTCCCCCCCCTCCTCCTCC
>JAABUH010002002.1_pt1 | contig 20740 bp, 19 predicted proteins | sample 5559121 | NCBI WGS metagenome assembly JAABUH01 (sample SAMN10711871, study PRJNA513364) | rock metagenome | isolation source: Antarctica rocks | place: Antarctica: Victoria Land, Battleship Promontory nord | collected 2015-12-28
AGGAGATGTCGTTGGTCTACGTCCATCTTCTCGCTTCTCTGCGCTTTTCTCCATCTTTGTTCTAATACCTACCCCTAGCAGCCCTCCCCCCGGCCCCGTCCCCCTCGTGGGGGGGATGGGGCCGGGGGGAGGGGGGCGGTTTCGACGTTGGGAAGGCGGTCATTAGCGAAACTGTTTCCTCTCAAGCTGCCCCTCAGTGGAGACGGGGAGAACTTCAGAGACGCTGTCTCCCGTCGTAACTCCCCTCCCCCCTGGAGGGGGAGGGGTTGGGGGAGGGGGGGCCAGAAAGAGCGACAATATGGTATGCGACTCGCAACCCGTTTTACCCTGTGGCTCGTGGCCGGAGTGGCCTCGCTCCTGGCGGATGTGATTACCAAAGCAGCTCCTCACACCCTGGTTGTGAATAACCACGCGCACACCCATCCGGTCATCTTTTTTGTCGTCGGGAGTTTTCTGGGCGCGCTCGGTCTCTGGCATTCGCGTCTGCTGGCAGTGGGAGCGGGATTGATGTTTGGCGGCCTATGCGGCAACGGGGGGCAGTTGATTCTTCACGGCTATGCGACAGACTGGATCCCGATTGGAGGGTGGCTGACGAATATTGCGGACATTTCGGGCGCCGCCGGACTGATCTGCTGCTTTACCGGCTACGCCATATCGGCGGTCAGCCGTCAGAGAGCGACATATCAGTCGGAGCGGGCGGAGAGTTGCTAGCCACGCGCTACCCCTCTGACTCCAGGCGCGGCCGCGTCGTCGGGCCGCTGAGTTGCGCTTTCATCGCTGCTAGTTGGGCATCGACGTCGCTGCCGGTGGAAAGGGCGAGTTCGCGGTCGATGTCGTCACCTCCGCCGAGTTGGGCGGTGTAATCGGTCAGGGCACCGGACTCAATAAGCTCATCCATGGCGCCGGCACGGGCGTTCATCTGCTCGATACGGTCCTGCGCGCGCTGTACGGCACTGCCGACATCGTTCATCTCCGTGGAGAGACCGGAGAAGGACTCGCTAATTTTGACCTGAGCTTGGGATGCGGAGTACTGCGCCTTAAGAGATTCTTTCTGGGTGCGGAACATGTCGATTCGCTGTTGCACCTTTTGTGAGGCGTCGGTCAGCTTGGCCTGCTGCTCATCGAGCTGCTGTACCTGCGTGGTCAGATTCTGGATCTGGGGCTGCAGGGCTGTCTTTCGCTCCAGGGCCAGGCGCGCGAGATCCTCGCGGTTGGCGAGCAAGGCCTGCTCGGCCTGCTGTTGCAGCTTGGTATCCTGCTGTTGCAACTTCTCGCTTTGCATCTTGAGTCGCTGTTTTGAGGTTGCGACCTCGGCCAGGCCACGGCGCACATTCTGCAGTAACTCCAACTGCTTGGTATAGGAGTAGTCCAGGGTGTCGCGTGGATCTTCCATGCGATCCAGCGCCTTGTTGACCTTGATGCCAAACAGTGCTCGTATACGGCTCAACAGTCCCACGTTGGTCTCCTTTGGGGAAAGGCTTATCGCATTGTACTCACAGGGACGCCCGCTCTCAGGCACACCTTTATTGCCATATAGGGCGGCTCGCTTGTAATCACCCCCAGCAACACGTAGAATACCCCAGCACCGGCCCACCACGAGTGTCGTTGCCTCCCCACCCAGTTAGGTATGTCCGCACGCATTATTTCGGTCGCTAATCAGAAGGGTGGGGTCGGTAAAACGACCACCACGACCAACCTGGGCGCCTCGCTGTTTCGCCTGGGGCATCGTGTATTGCTCGCCGACATGGACCCGCAGGGGAATCTCAGTTCCACCTTCAGCGCACACCTCACCGGCCGATCGACCATCGCGGATGCGCTGCTCGACCGGAAAGTCGCATTGCCCATAGTTCCCGTCTATGTCGACCAGACAGCACGACTCGATCTGGTACCCACCTCGATGGCACTGGCGACGGCTGAAGCAGCGCTCATGAACAAACTCGGACGCGAGTTCCGGCTACGGGACCAATTGGCCACCATGGCCGATGCCTACGACTTCATCTTGATCGACACTCCGCCCTCGCTCGGCTTATTGACCATCAACTCACTGGTGGCGGCCCAGCTGGTTCTCATTCCGACCGAAGCGCGCTTGTTCTCGCTACAGGGCTTACAGATGCTGCAGGAGAGCATTGAAGAAATCCTCTATATCAACCCCAGCCTGCGTATCCTGGGGATCGTGCTCAGCAAGTTCGACCGACGCCTCCGTGAGGAGCAAACCGTGGCCGCCTATCTGCGAGAGAACTGGGGTGATCTGGTGTTTCAAACAAGTGTGGGAACAAATTCGAAGATTCTGGAGTCGGCATCGGCGGGTGTGCCGCTGACCGAGGTGCAGGGCTCGCAGCGAGCCGTGGAGATGTACCAATCGCTTGCTCAGGAGGTGCTGGCCCGTGTCTAAAGGAGGGTTTGACCCAAATCGCGTCGGACCGGCGAAACGAGAGCAGCCCGTTATCCCGCAGATTTTGTCCTCGGAGACGCCACATCTGGCCAAGGGCTTCACCGAAATCAAGGTGGTCGGAATCGGCGGCGGTGGCAGCAATACCATCGACCGAATGATTGAGACCGGGGTGCAGGGCATCGACTTTATCGCGGTGAATACCGACACGCAAGCGCTGGAGCGCTCGAACGCCCGTAAACGGATACGCATCGGCGACCGGCTCACACGGGGCCTCGGAACCGGGGGTGACGCGAAGCTCGGCCTGAAGGCGGCTGATGCCGCCCGGGATGCCTTGCTGGAGGGCCTGGCGGGCGCCGATATGGTCTTTATCACGGTGGGTCTGGGAGGCGGCACCGGAACCGGTGCGGCGCCGATCGTGGCCGAGGTGGCGCAGCAGTGCGGGGCCCTTACTGTGGGGATCGTCACGCTGCCATTTGCTTTCGAGGGTAACCGTCGTCGCCTGGTGGCCCAGGAGGGGCTCGATCGGCTGCGCCCAATCCTCGACTCATCGATTGTGATCGCCAATGATCGACTGCTCCAGATCGCGCCGGAGAGCATGGGCATGAGTCACGCCTTCCGCCTGGCGGATGAAACGCTGAATCAGGGAATCCATGGCATCGCCGATCTTATTCTGACGCCGGGTCTGATCAATCTGGACTTCGCGGACGTGAGCAGCGTGATGAATCGGTCCGGTCGAGCCTTGATGTCGATGGGCGTGGCAGCCGGCGAGGACCGGGCGGTCAAAGCTGCCGAGAAGGCAATCTCCAGTCCGCTGCTGGATACCTCGATCAATGGGGCGCATGGCGTCCTGCTCAACATCACGGGCCCTCCCGACCTCACGCTCTACGAGGTGAATCAGGTGGCCGAGATGATCGGCAGCGGAGTGTCTCCCGAGTGCAACATCATCTTCGGCGCGGTGATCCATCCACGGATGACCGATGAAGTGCGTGTCACGGTGATTGCCACCGGGTTCGAGCGGGAGTAGACAATAGCCGGTGACGCAGCGCCCATGGGTCGCCTGACCTTCGAGTTGCTCAGGCCACCGGACCGTCGGTCTCGATTCGAGTGCGGTCTCCTCTCGGTGGACGAGCAGACGCTCGTGCTGTCCCACGTCTTGCATCTGAAGCACTCGCTCGTCTACCGAGGCGAGGAAGTCATCGCGGACGGCTACCGAGCGATCTGGTTCCTGTTCAAGGACCAGCCGTACGACATTGGCCGTTTCTACCGTCCGGACGGGAGTTGGACCGGCTACTATGTCGATGTGCTGGAGCCGGTACGGTGGCAGGGAGCGGAGGCCCAGACGCTGGAGCCGCTGGTCGATCTGTTTCTGGACGTGTGGATCGCCCCGGATGGATCGTACGAGGTGCTCGACGAGGACGAATTCGAGGAAGCCTTGCGCCTGGGTCACATCACGGATGCGCAGGCCGAGCACGCTCGACGAGTACTTCACGATATCGTTCATCGTGTCCAGAGGGGGAATTTCTTGCCGGATGTAGTGACGCGGTACAGTGCGGGGGCCGACCAGCATACCGTCTTTCGAGGGTAGTGGCCCCGCAAAGCCGGCAATGAACTCGCAGGTGCTGGAGAGTCGAGTGCTCGGCTTCCGAGGCCTTACGCCTCGGTTAAGGGCCGAAAGTCCCGAAAAAAAGGGGCCTATAAGTCCCGCATCTCCCGATCCTCTTTAAAAAGTGTTGCGTATTACCGATTGCTGGGGTACGGTATAAGGGTTTCGAGGAGATCGGTTGAACAGACAGCGCGCACTTCACCTCTACATCTTTGGGATCGGGTCCATATCCATCCTCATCTTGCTGGCCAGCGCCTCCCAGATTGGCCCGATCTGGTCGCACAATCCGATGAGATGGACGGTGACCATGATCGGCTTCATTCTGCTGGACTGGGTACTGTGCCGGCAGAAGGCGTATGTCGGCGACTCTACGTCGGTAACACTGGACGGGTTCGGGCAGGTGGCCACCTTACTGATTCTGCCGGCGCCAATTGCGCTGGTAGTGGTTGGCGTCGCCCGAGTGTTGAGTGAGGTTTCCTTGTTGGTCCAGAAACGACGCAAGCGTCGCGCGATCTTTATCAATCTTGGTAGTTCGGTGTTCTCATCTGCAGCGGGGCTCGGCGCGTTCCACCTGCTGCAGGGTGAGCGCTTTATCTGGGGGCACAACTTCAGTCCACTGCTGGGGCTGCCCGCCCTGGTTGGGTTAGCCGTCGCCTACCAACTGGCCGGTACCCTGGTGGTCATAGTCGCCGTCACGCTGAACAGTGGCGAGCGACCGCTCGCGATTTTTACCCAATTGAGCAAAGACACGGTCTGGCCCGAGATGTCGCTGATCGCGATCGGCATCGTCTGCGCGGCGCTCTGGACCTTTCGGCCTATCCTCTCGCTCCTGGTGGTGGTGCCGGTGTTCCTCAGTATGCGCTCCTTTGCCTCGGTGGCGCGGTTGCATCAGGAAACGGTGGACGCGGTGCTGAAGATGGCCGAGAGCATCGACTACCGCGACACCGGAACCTATGAGCACTCGCAACGGCTGGCGGAGATGACCGGTCATGTGGCCCGAGCCTTGCGGCTCACCCCCGAGCACGTGGCGGAGGCGGTGCTGGCCTCCAAAGTCCACGACTTAGGGAAGATTGGCATCAGCAACGACCTCCTGCTGAAACCGGGGGCGTTAAGCCGGGAGGAACGGACCGCCATGGAAGAGCATCCGGCGATTGGCGCCGCCATTCTGGCCAACTTCTCCGCCTTCCAGGGGAGTGCCGATATCGTGAAACATCACCATGAGCGATGGGACGGTAGCGGGTATCCCGACCGCATCAAAGGGGAAGCCATTCCGCTGGGGTCACGTATTATCTCGGTGGTCGACGCTTTCGACTCGATGACGGCCGACCGTCCGTATCGCCGGGGCATGAGTGTGGACGACGCGGTGGAGCGGCTCAAAAACGGCATCGGCTCGCAGTTCGACCCGACGGTCTGCGCCACCTTCATTCAAGTGCTGATCGAGCAGGGAATCTACCTCCCCCACGAGCGCACCCCCGAGTTGCGCCTGGTGCCGGCCGAGGCAGGATAGCCTTCACGCGCCGGCGCCATCATTTGGAACGGATGGTGGCTAAAGGCCAGTACGGTTGACTGAAGCGGCGCTCAGGCCGACTGACGCCACGGCGCCGGTCGCCTGGGTGCCCGCGGCCCCAACGGCGGGGTATGCTGGTCGGATGGCACCGTGGTGTCGGCCTGCGGGCCGATCCCGCCCAGCTCGTGCCCCGAATGGGGCGCAAGGGGTCGGGCTACCCGCCACTCTCGACCGAGTACGACCGATTGGTAGCCCAGCCTCGCGCCGTCTCCGTCCGGTCGCCCGGCCTGCCTGCCGTGTGCCTTCTTCTGCGGGGTATGCCCCCCATGGCGGGATATCCTGGCCGGAATAGCAGGTAGTCCGGCCGTCCTGGCCGGGACTGGCCCGCAGGCCAGCATTTCGGCTGTGCAAGTAGGCATGCAGCCGCAAATGTGATGCCGTCGGTGCACGACGGATGTCCGCGTGTGCCCCGCTTGGCGGAGTAGCCGCGCTGCTCGTACGTCAACCGAATTGACCTGAAGCCCGTCGCTACGCATCGGTGAGAAGGTCGCTGCTACCGAGCGGTGAGGAGCGGCGCAGTATGAGCCTGTGCCCATGAGTTCGTTGAGCTGCTGTGATGGTTGTGGGACACGATACTCTTAGGACTAATTACCCCCTTGACCAGGGGCCGAAAGTCCCCTAAGTTGAGATCACAGATGGGCTTTCTAATTACGAGGCGGCCTAGGGAAGAGGTCACCGACTCACGAGAGATCGTTTTGAAAGGAGTAGATCCAAGATAGCTTCCCTATATAGATATGATTCCGCAACTGTCTGGAGACGAGTGGTCGACCGACCACAGGAGACGGCTCCGGGCGCAAGGATAGAGGAGGAACCCAGTGGTGCGTACTATTGATTGGATTGATCCGGCGAAGAATGTCCACGAGTGGAATGGCCGAAACGTTCACGAGTGGAACGGCTAACCCACCGCGTTTCTAGCCGCTAGAGTTTGGGGCCAGGCCTTCATTCCGCACTATGAGCCGGATGAGGCGCCTGGCCTCTCTGTATTTTGGGGTGTGACGGCCCCCTCTCCCCCTACCCCTCCCCCTCACGGGGGGGAGGGGCGATACCTTGACTGTGGCGCGAACACCTACAGGTCCGGCAGCACCGTCTATCGGCACGCGGCCCGCCCGCGTGACCGTCGGGCGGGCCGTACCTCAGGGCTTCCCGTTGCGTACGGGGCGGTCCTACTGACCAGGTATTCCCCCTCCCCCCCGCTAGGGGGAGGGGGGGCACCCCCTAGCGTTGATTCCGCACCTCGGGCCGTAGCCAGATAAAGAGGCTGGAAGCCATGATCGTGCCGCCGAGTAGAAACCACATGGCGCGGTAGGAGACGATCAGTAGGACTACCCCACCCAGCGCCGAGCCAAGCGCCAGGGCGGTGTTGATGACCGTGCTTCTGGCCGCCACGACCCGACCCCGCATCTCAGTTGGGGTAAGCGTTTGCACCAGCGTGACGCCGCTGATGACAAAGAGGCTGTTGAAAAACCCGGAGAGCGCCAGCACCACGGTGGCCACATACAGGTTGGTGATGGACCCGAGCACGGCATCCATCAGGCCGGTGCCAAGCACGCCCAAGCCAAACAGCCGGCCCTTGGGAAAGCGCTTCACTAAACGCTGGGCCATGGCGCTGCCCAGCAGCGCGCCCACGCCGATGCTGACCTCAAGGACGCTGAATCGGAAGGCGCCGCTGCGCAAGGTGCCCACCAGCCCGGCGCTGTGTGCCAGCACGTGGTCGGCGTAGAGCGGCGCCAGCACAAAGACTGCGCCGCCGGCCACAGGAGCGATGGCAAAGGTGAAGGTGCTCCACTTCAAGAAGGGATGCCCCATGAGAAAATCGACACCAACTCGGATGCGCGCCAGTACGTCGCCAACGTTGGGCAGCGGCCCGCGCTCGTGACCGGGGATCCGCATCCTGTGTACCAGCAGCGCCGAAACCAGGAAGGTGGCGGCATCGATGTAGAACGGCGTCTGCAGGTTCAGGATGAACACCAGCGCGCCACCCACGGCATAGGCCAAGTCCGCCGAGGTTTGGATGCCGTTGAGAATCGCGTTGGCGCCCAGCAGTTTGGCTTCGGGCACCACGTCCGGTAAGGCGGCACGGGCCGCGGTATCGAACAGCAGGGTGAGCGCATAGAGCACGACCACCAGGGGATACAGGGTTCCCAGAGTTAGTCCGCTGAGGGCTGGGACGGCTGCCAGCAGTACCGCGCGGCTCAGGTCGCAGCCGACCATCAGCCGCCGGCGGTCAACATGATCGACGAAGACGCCGACCAGCAAGCCACCCAGCAAGGTGGGCAAGACCCGGCAGGCGTAAAACAGCGCCAGAGCGGGCGCGTAGGAGTTGGACAGATGAATGACCAGAAAGACCAGGGCGATGATGGCGATGCGATCGCCCACCACGGAAACAGCCTGACCCGTTGCGTAGAGGCGGAAGTCGCGACCATAGCCGGTGGTAGTGGCCGGAGCGGTGATACCTCTCTCCTCAGTCTCGGCTCGGGCCCGGTCTTCAGGCGGCGTGCCGTGGTCCGTGCATTGACACTTTACTTGAAGTGTCCCGCGCACTCGTCATTTTGGGATTCCAGGACCGCTCCAGGTTGCCATGGTGATGGCGCCATGGTGCTGCGCGGAACTGGCCCGAGGTCGCTTACCGCGCTATCGCTTGACCGGGTACCGTCACTTCGCTGTCTGAATTGATCTCTGCCGCCGCCCCTCGGGACACGCCGACATAGGTGAATCCAAGCTGGAGCAGTTCGGCGGGATCGTAGAGGTTCCTTCCGTCGATCAAGAGAGGCCGTCGCATCTGATCCCGAAGCTGCGCGAGGTCGAGCTGCCGGAATTCGTTCCACTCGGTCACGAGCACCACGGCATCGGCGCCGGCTGCGGCGCAGTAGGCATCGGCGCAGAACTCCACGCCGGTCGTCTCCTCGCCCGCGTTGTCCATCGCCACCGGATCGTAGGCTGCGACCTGGGCGCCGGCCGCCTGCAGGAGCGCGATCAGGGCAAGCGAGGCCGCTTCCCGGATGTCGTCCGTGTTCGGCTTGAACGCCAGTCCCAGCAACGCGATACGCTTTCCACGCAGCTCACCGAGCTGTTCCTGGAGCCGTTCTAACACCCAGCGCCGGCGATCGGCGTTGATATCCATGACGGCTTGCAAGAGTTGCGGATGCTGGCCGGCATCCTTGGCCATGTGCATTAGCGCCTTTACGTCCTTGGGAAAGCAGGAGCCGCCGAAGCCCAATCCGGCGTCGAGGAAATACGGCCCAATGCGGACATCGCAGCCCATCCCGCGGGCTACCTCCGTCACATCGGCGCCCAGCCGCTCGCAAATGGCGGCGATCTCATTGATGAAGGAGATTCGCGTGGCAAGAAAGGCGTTGGACGCGTACTTGATCATCTCCGCGGTGCGCAGATCGGTGATGATGATGGGAGCGCCCAGTCCTCGATACAACTCGGCTACCGTCTCGGCGGCGGCGCGATCGACGGCGCCCAACACCACCCGATCGGGTTGCATGCAGTCCTTGAGTGCGGAGCCCTCGCGCAGAAACTCCGGGTTGGAGACGACCGAGAAGGGCACGTCGTGCCGCCGATGCTCGTTGATGATGTTGGTTACCAGATCGCCCGTGCCGATCGGTACCGTGCTTTTGTTGACCACGATGACCGGCTGATGCAGTCCCTCCGCGATGCTCTTGGCGGCCGAGCATACCTGTGAGAGATCGGCGCCGCCATCCTTCCCATCATCGGGCGTGCCCACGGCGATAAACACAAACTCTGCCTCGCGCAGCCCCTCCTGGTACGAGGTGGAGAAGTGCAGGCGGCCCGCCGCGGTATTCCGCACCACGACCTCTTGCAGGCCAGGCTCATAGATCGGCAAAATACCCTGACGCAGGTCGGCAATGGTCCGTGCGTCGATGTCGACGCAGGTGACCTGGTTGCCCAGATCGGCAAAGACACTCCCGGTGGTAAGTCCTACGTACCTGGTGCCAATAACCGTAATGCGTTTCATGTGTCCCTCATCTGCGCCAGAGCGCACGTCCGCACCGTCGTTGACTGTAATGTGTGACCAGACTCGGCGACGCCGCGCTGCTAGGCTGAACGAATCTCGCCGAGGCCGATCTCAGCGGGGTCGCCTCCCAACCAGTATGCCACCGCGTTCACGATACGTCCTCCCGCGTGGCCGTCGCCAAAGGGATTGTCGACCGAGGCCATGCGCGCATAGGCCGCCTGGTCGTTCAGCAGACGCTCGCACTCCCCCATGATGCGCCATGGATCGGTACCGACCAGCAGAGCCGCGCCCGCCTCCACGGCTTCCGGGCGTTCAGTCGTATCACGCATCACCAAAACAGGCTTGCCCAGGCTGGGAGCTTCTTCCTGCACCCCGCCGGAATCGGTGATGATCAGCGTGGCATCCCGCATGGCCCGGACAAAGTCGCGATAGCCCAGTGGATCGATCAGGCGCACGTTGGGCAGGTCTCCCAGCAAACGCGCCACCGGTTCCCGCACCCGTGGATTGAGATGGACGGGATAGAGCAGCACAATATCTGGGTTCCGGAGTGCTACCATGCGGAGTCCGAGGCAGAGCGCTTCAAAGCCCGGCCCAAACGACTCTCGTCGATGGGCCGTCACCAGGATACGGCGACCGGGAGCGGGCACATAGTCGGGTTCGGACGCCACTGTCTGCTGCAACGCATCGATGACGGTGTTGCCGGTGACAAAAATGGTGCTGTCGAGCACGCCCTCGCGCAGCAGAGCGGCGCGGGCGCCGGCAGTCGGTGCGAAATGAAGCGTGGCCAGAGTGGCAACCACGCGTCGATTCATCTCTTCCGGAAAGGGATTGCGCAGGTCGCCGGTGCGCAATCCGGCTTCCACGTGCCCGACCGGTATGTGCTCGTAAAACGCGGCCATGGCGGCCGCCATGGCCGTGGTGGTATCACCCTGCACAAGCAGAAAATCTGGCTGGACCTCGCGCAGCGTCCGGGTCACGGACTGAACGACACGAGCGGTGAGATCGGCGAGCTGCTGACCCGGCTGCATGAGGTCCAGGTCGAAATCGGGCTGGATGCCGAAAACGTCGAGCGCGAGATCCAGCATCTCTCGATGTTGCGCCGTGGCACAAACCATCGACTGGAGCTGGGGATGCGCTTCGCAGGCGCGAATCACCGGCGCCAACTTGATCACCTCCGGGCGGGTGCCCAGAATAGAGAGAACCCTGGCTCGCATACCGTCTAGCGCCCTCTCATGCCGAACACACGGGTGAAGGTGCGCGCGATAATGCGGACATCGAGCAGCAACGACCGGTGCTTGACATAGTACAGGTCGTAGCGAAGTTTGGCCAGGGCATCACCGGTCGAACTGCCATACGGATACTGGATTTGCGCCCAGCCGGTGACGCCCGGCCGCACGCTGTATCGCGCCGCGTAGAGCAAAATCTGCTTCTCCAGCTCACGCACAAACTCCGGCCGTTCGGGACGCGGCCCCACCAGGCTCATTTTCCCGTTGAGGACCAAAAGGAACTGTGGGAGCTCATCGAGATGCGTGCGCCGCAACCATTTTCCGGCCGTGGTGGCCCGAGGGTCGTCGCGCGTTGCCCACAGCACTTCGCCTGGCCGCTCCGCATCGATCCGCATGGTGCGGAATTTAATGATTTCAAACTCCTCACCACGGTGTCCCACGCGCGTCTGGCGAAACAGGATGGGACCCGGCGAACTGACGCGAACCACCAGGGCCACGATCGCCATAATCGGCGTGGTGAGGACCACGCCAAGCGACGCCACCACCACATCCACCAGCCGTTTGAGGGTCTCATAGACACCGCTCCCGGCGCGACTGAGCGGGACCGCACCCAGCCAGTGCCGCCCCACGTACTCCACCGGAACCTGGCGCGCGACCTCTTCATAGAGATGCGGCATCAGCGTGACCGCGATGCCTCGTTCGTAGCAGGTAGCGAGTCCTTCGAACAGCGCCTCGTTGGTCGGCTGACTGACCGCCAGCACGACCTCTTCAACTCCCAGAGTGCTCACTAATTGCCAGATACGAGAACTGCCGCCGAGCACCGACACGCCGTCGATCCGCAGGCCGTGCAGCGATGGATCGTCATCGAGAATCCCAACCACGCTGACCCCATGTCCCTGGCTGCGCTGCACGGCTTCGAGCAGGCTCCGGCCGGCGCTCCCGGCGCCCAAGACCAGCACTCGTCGCATAAAGTGCGCCGACCCCAAAAAGCGCAGGTATGCAAGCCGCCAGAGAGCGATGACCACCGGCCCACCGATGGCGAGATCGGCCACCTTTGGACGGCTCATAAAATATGGCTTGGTAAAGAACAGAAACACCAGAAACGCCACCACCATGGCGGCGGTCTGCGCGATGGCGCGCAGACAGGGGCGCAAGCGGGCAGCGGTGTGCAGGTCGTACATACTCGTAATCTGTCCGGCCGCGAACCAGGCGCCCGCTACCGAGATGGCCAGCAGGCGCCACGATCCATTGCCCGGCTCCTGCTGCGCTACCAGCCGAGCCAGGAGCACGAGGACCGACATATCCATGCCCGCCAACAACAGCCGACGCTCGGACAGCGCGAGAGAGTACCGGCGCAGGGGAGCGGCACGAGAGGCCGCCACTGGTTCCGGAACTGGATACTCGGCAACTGGTTGCGACATACTGCTATCCTGGTGGCCGGTGAAGCTGCAATACGTCCATAACTGTTTAAACGATTACAGTGCGGCAAACGCTCACTGGCAATTCTTTTTCGCACAGTATACAATTTATTGCTTCTTCTCCGCAACACATGGGTCTCTCCCGCATGAGCCATAATATGTGCGTGGAGCGGGCGGAAGGGCGTTGATGTCTCCGTGCCTAGCGTGCGGGTCGACGCTACCCAACACCGCGAGCGGTGTCTAATCAAATGGTGGAAGGCATACTCCAATAGCTACCGCGCCCACCCGTCCACGCATCGCCCCCGTTGATGGCCTGCGTGCCGTCGCCGTACTTGGCGTGGTCTGGTTTCATGTCTGGCAAGCCTTCCACAATATTCCCTGGCGGGTCGCTCATATCGGGGCACACTCGATCAATCTCAACGAGCCCATTTCCATTGGACAGACGGGAGTCGATCTGTTCTTCGTCATCAGTGGGTTCTGCATGTATCTGATGTATGCACGGAAGCAGGATAAGTTCTCCGGAGCGGCCTATCGGTCGTTCCTGAAGGCGCGATGGCTGCGCATCGCCCCGGCATATTACGCCGCGGCGTTCGCGATCGCGGTTGGCCTCTGGATAAGCGGTCATGGCTTTCCAGGGTACGAACTGATAACCAATCTCACCTTCACCCAGCACCTGCTCCCCAAAACCAACGATCTGGTCGCGCCCTTCTGGTCGCTGGCCACCGAGTGGTGCTTCTATCTGATGCTGCCGTTCTTCATCGTGGCCACCTACCGCTGGGGATTTCGTCAAGCTGTGGTCATCTCGGTAGTCTGCTCGCTGGTGTTTCGTCTCATGTTCTATGTGGTGTTTCCCGGCGGCGGTCACAGCCTATTGGCCTACGACGTGCAGACGTTTATCCTGGCGAGGCTGGTGGAGTTCGTGGCGGGCATCATCGTTGCCCGCGTCTATATCCAGGGCGCCGCCCTGCCTCCCGCGTTGCGTGGATGGCGGGGCTTCTTTCTAGCATGTGTGGTGGCCGGCGTGGGGCGCGTCTGGATGGGGCATCAGAGCGCCGGCCTGACGCTCCCGCTGGGGCTATCACTCGAAGTCATCGGTCTTCCCCTCATGACCGTCGGGTATGCGCTGATCCTCTGGAATGTGGTCTGCAGCGCGTCCGTCTTCCAACGGGTACTGTGTACCTCGGGCATGCAGGCCCTGGGGCGGTGGTCGTACAGCATGTATCTCTGGCATGCCTGGCCGGTTACCTGGGTGGCGACGGCGGTGCTCACCCGGTTCGGAGCGTCCCCGCTGACTCAGCATCTGACCTACGTGGTAGCGGTCGCCATTATGATTCCGATATCGTGGCTGTCCTATCTGCTCTTCGAGCGACCGTACTTCGTGCTCCGCGCCCGCGAGAAGAAGCCGATCAGTGCGCCCGAGGCAGTGGCCCTGTAGAGGGTTGGCTGGCGGTCATGTAGTCGAAGATTTTGTTCAGGTAGTCTGCCCTCAGCCCGCCTCACGTCGCCGCCGCTGGCCCGATATGGGACGCCTCCGTTTCGATGGTACCCTTCAGAGGGCAATTCGCGAGAGCACCTGTGCTCTCGGAAAGAGCACGCAATTGCAGAATATACACGCGTTGCACGATTCAAACCGCAGTGAGTAAGACCGTCCTGGTTACCGGAGCCGCCGGGTTCATCGGCAGTCATACCGCTCAGGCGCTGCTGGCACGCGGCGACACGGTGGTCGGCCTCGACAACCTGAACGATTACTACGACCCGGCGCGAAAGCAGGCCAACCTGCGGGAGCTGTCGCACTCTCTCGGCGCGGCACACTTCTCGTTTGTGGCGGGGGACATTCGCGACCGCGAGCTGGTGGGCAGGCTGTTTGAGCAGCATGACTTTGGAGTGGTGGTCCATCTGGCTGCCATGGCGGGCGTGCGCGCCTCCATCGAGAATCCCTACCTGTATTACGACGTCAACCTCAATGGGACGCATACCCTGCTGGAGGTGGCACGGGAGGCGCACACCCCCAATTTCGTGCTGGCCTCGACCTCGTCGGCGTATGGCAATACCACGGTAGTCCCCTTTGTCGAGACCGACGCGGCGGACCGTCCCCTGGCGCCCTATTCGGCCAGTAAACGGGCCGCTGAGATGCTGGGCTTCACCGCTCACCATCTCTATGGGCAGCACGTCACGGCGCTCCGCTTTTTTACCGTGTATGGTCCTCGGGGGCGTCCCGACATGATGGCCTACAAGGTGCTCGACAACATGTTCTATGGCCGGGAGGTTCCGCTGTATAACAACGGCCAGATGTACCGCGATTGGACCTATATCGACGATATTGTGGCCGGTATCATCGCCGCTGCTGACCGTCCGCTGGGGTACGAGATTATCAACCTGGGTCGTGGGGAGCCGGTGTTGCTGGCCGACTTCGTCCAGCACCTGGCACAGCTTGCGGGACGGCAGGTCAACCTAGCGGCGGCGCCGATGCCGGCCGCCGACGTCGCCTACACCTACGCCGACATCAGCAAGGCACGCGCTCTACTCGACTACGATCCCCGTGTCTCGGTGGAAGAGGGTATCGCGCGACTCTGGCGATGGTATCAGATGGCTGTGTTGGGCCAGGCATGATGGAGGCGACTGGAATGGATGAAGTACCTTTGGTTGGCGCGCAGGACCAGGCACGGAGGACAGCGTGGCAACCTTTTACCACGATGAGGATGCGGATCTCGACCTGATCCGCGGGCGCCGCATCGCAGCTATTGGGTATGGGAACCAGGGGCATGCGCATGCGCTCAATCTGCGGGATAGCGGCTGCGAGGTACGGGTCGGCCTGCAACCCGGCAGCCAGGGTTGGTTGCGGGCTGAAGCGGATGGTTTCCTGGTGCAGACGGTGGCGGAGGCCTGCGCGTGGGGTGACTTCCTGTCGATCCTGCTGCCCGATCAGCTCCACCGACGGGTCTACCAGGAGTCGATTCGCGATCATCTATCAGCCGGCACAATGCTGCTCTTTGCCCACGGTTTCTCTATTCATTACCGTCAGATCGTCCCGCCGCTGGAGGTGGATGTGGCGATGATCGCACCGCGGGCGCCGGGCGCCATGATGCGGCGCCTCTTTCTGGAGGGCAAGGGCGTGCTGGGCGGGATCGCGGTGCAGCAGGATGCTACCGGCCAGGCCCACCAGTTGGCGCTGGCCTATGCCCGTGGAATCGGTTGTACCAGATCGGGCGTCATGGACATCACATTTCGGGAAGAAACCGAGATGGACCTCTTTGGTGAGCAAGCTGTGCTGTGTGGCGGCGTCGGCGCCCTGGTAAAGGCCGGCTTCGACACCCTGGTCGAGGCGGGCTATCCGCCGGAGATGGCCTACTTCGAGTGTCTGCACGAACTGAAGCTGATCGTCGACCTGGTGAACCAGGGCGGCCTCAGCTACATGCGGCGCTCAATCAGCGACACCGCCGAGTACGGCGACTACGTCGCCGGACCCAGGGTGATTGACGAGCATGTACGGGACAACATGCGTCAGGTACTCCAGGAGGTGCAAAGCGGCAGTTTTGCACGTCGTTGGGTGGACGAGTTTGAGGGCGGCGCAGCGGAGTTCAAACGGATGCGCGCCGAGGAGCAGACGCAGACGATTGAGGTCGTGGGCCGCGAATTACGGTCGATGATGCCATGGCTGGAGCCGAAGACGGTGGATGAGTAGATCCGACTTCATGGATGTGAAGCGTACAGGATCGTTCCCGCGGAGGCGTGCGACCGGGCTGGTCACGAGGCGTGCACTTTTGGTGGAAGCTGCCGGAGCGCCTCCTGCAGTTCTTCGGATTTGATAGTCGAGCTGTGTTCCTGGGTGGGGAATTCTTCCTCGCGCACCTCGGCGGCGTACTGACGGAGAGCGTCGCCGATGGTGTCGGCTAAGTTCGCGTAGCGGCGGGCGTGGCGTGGGACGAAGTCGGTGTAGAGGCCGAGGATATCGTGCCACACCTGCACTTGACCGTCGCAGCCCGGCCCCGCCCCGATGCCGATGGTGGGGGCGCGCAAGCGGCTGCTGATCTCGGCGGAGAGTTCGGCGGGTACCAGTTCGAGTACGACCGCGAAGGCGCCCGCCTCTTCCAGCGTCAGGGCATCTTCGATCAGCCGTCGAGCCTGGTTGGCTCGTCTTCCTTGCACTCGCATGCCACCCAACTGGTTCACCGACTGGGGGGTCAGTCCCAGATGGCCCATGACCGGAATACCGGCCTCGACCAGGCGGTGGACGGTGGGGGCAAAGGCGGCGCCGCCCTCCAGCTTCACCGCCTGGACGCCGGCTTCCTGCAGCAAGCGACCGGCATGGCGCAGCGCATCGTCTGGACTGGAGTAGGTGAGAAACGGCAGATCACCGATCACCAGCGCGTTCTGACTCCCGCGTACCACGGCTTTACAGTGGTGCAGCATGTCGTTGATGGTCACCGGCACGGTGGTTGGGTACCCCAGTACGACCATGCCCAGCGTATCGCCCACCAGAATCATTGGAATGCCGGCGCGATCGACGATTTGGGCGGAGGTGTAGTCGTAGGCAGTCACCATCGGGATGCGTTCGCCGCGCTCGGTCATCTTCTGAATATCGAGAATCGTGGTGCGCACGGTATGCCTCCCTCATGTGAAATGTGTGGGTCCGACCTGGACCCGAGGCGAGAGCGGTTACTGAAATTCCAGACCGCTGGGCGTGAAACGGACCACCCTATTGTCTATCAAGCGGGTACGGCCAAAGTACACGGCCAGCGCCAGCATGATGTCACGGTCTATTTCATCGGGCGCCGGTTGCAGCGTGACCAGGTCGACGGCAGTCACGTAGTCGATTCGTCCCAGCGGAGCGGCGCGAGTCAGGTGGTCACGCGCCACTTTTTCAAGCTCTCGGGCGTTGCGCCCACCCGCGGTCAGATAGGCCTTCGCCAGGTTGAGCACCTGTGAGAGCGCCACTGCCTCATGTCGCTGGTCCGGGGTTAAATACACATTTCGTGAGGACAACGCCAGTCCGTCCTTCTCGCGCACCGTTGGCGCCACACGGATCTCGATCGGGAAGGCAAGGTCCGCGACCATGCGGGTGATGATCGTGGCCTGCTGACCGTCTTTCGCTCCGAAGTAGGCGCGATCCGGTTGGACCAGGTGAAATAGCTTGGCCACCACGGTGGCTACCCCGCGAAAGTGTCCGGGACGGGAGGCGCCGCACAGGCATTGGGCCATCGCGCCGGGGTCGATCCACACCTGTTGCCCGTCGGGTCCAGCTGGGTAGATGGTCGCGGTGTCCGGCAGGAACAGGAGGCCCACGCCGGCCTCCTCGGCCAAACGGCGATCTGTGTCCAAATCTCGCGGGTAGCGCGCGAAGTCCTCCTGGGGGCCAAACTGAGTGGGGTTGACATAGATGCTCACGACGACCAGATCGTTCTCCTCACCGGCCTGCTGCACCAGGCGAAGGTGCCCTGAGTGGAGATAGCCCATGGTGGGGACGAAGCCGACGGAGCAGTTTTGCCGGCGAGCTTCACCGATCCGTTGGCGGAGTTCGGCCGGCAGCGTGACGGTATTCATGCGTCATGCCTCCTCCTGCTGGATACTCGGCCGTTCGTTCCGCGTTGACTCATCTACCGCTCTCCTGTACGGTCAAGATAGCGCAAGTGGTAACGGAGGGAACAATGGCGGACGATACCGGCGACAAGATCATCGGCAAGGCGCAGCACGCAGTCGGAAAGTTCATGGACGACCCGAACAAGGTAGCCAGGACCAAAAGCAAGGCCGAGGGGGTGTTGGCGAAGCGCATGGATCCCGAGCAGGCCAGTCAATTGGTCGATAAGGCCGAGGAGTTGCTGGACCGCTTCGCCCAGCGGCGGCAGGGCTGATTCGCCTGTTCGCGGGAGTAGCGCGAAGGTGACGAACGGGTCGACCATCGATTCCATCACGGATGTGCCCGGCATCGAAGTGGGCCATGCGCAGGATGTCGTGGGACAAACAGGCTGCACCGTGGTGATGTGCCGCGAGGGAGGCGTGATCGGCGTCGATGTGCGCGGCTCGGCTCCCGGTACGCGGGAGACCGATCTTTGCCGCCCGGGCACACTGGTGGACCGGGCCCACGCGGTGCTGCTGGCCGGAGGGAGCGCATTCGGATTAAACGCCGCCGAGGGGGTGATGCGGTACCTGTCGGAGCGCGGTATCGGCTACGACACCGGGGTAGCTCGGATACCGATCGTTCCCGCCGCGGTCCTCTTCGATTTAGCCGTCGGCAGGCGCGTCTGGCCGGATGGTGAGATGGGGTATGTGGCGTGTCGGACCGCCGGCAGCGAGCCGGTGCCGGCGGGACCTGTGGGCGCCGGGACGGGAGCGACGGTGGGAAAGGTGCTGGGGGTGGCGGCGGCCACCCGATCTGGCCTCGGCAGCGCCTCGATCTCGGTCGCCGGAGCACAGGTGGGTGCGCTGATGGTGGTCAACGCCTTCGGCCAGGTGGTGGCGCCCGACACAGGTGAGATTCTGGCTGGGCCGCGAGGGCCAGACGGGCGGTACGTCGATACCGTTCAGTACCTGCTGAACTCGACGGCGAGACCAACACCAGGCGTCAATACCACGATCGGCGTGGTGGCCACCGATGCCCGTCTCGACTCGGCGCAGGTCAATCATCTGGCTACAGTGGCGCACGACGGATTGGCGCGCGTCATCCGGCCAGTGCATACCATGCTGGACGGCGACACCATCTTTGCGCTGGCTACGGGCAGCGTCGACGGTGACTGGAGCGATACTATGCTGGCGCTGGAGGCGGCGGTGGTTAGCGTGGTGGAGCGGGCGATCGTACGGGCGGTTAGCGCGGCGTAGAAGCGATCCGGCAGGCAGCAATCACCCCTGATCCATGTCGAACCCGCCGGTGGCCGTGTCGAACAGCCAGGCATGGACCATCCAGCCCGTGTCGCGCAGAAAGAAGCCACTGGCTGCGTGGCAGGGCGCCGCATCGTGAATGGGCACTACCTTGACGCCGACCACACAGGTATTCACATGCCGATGCCAGGAGGCCATGGACGGCGGGAAGACGCGGGCCAGTTCCCGCGGGGTGGAGGAGATGGGCATGAGGTACAGCAGGCTGGACAGCTTCAGTCTGCCGTCTACCTCGTTGTAGACCAGTACCGGCGGATGCTTGACATCGAAGGCGGTAGCAGTCGTGAGCGAGAGGACTGAGGGCCGGACGTAGTGGGCGCCCTGGCCGGGAACATAGAGGAACGGCGCGGTAATGAAACCATCTTTCCTGGCCACCGCGACATCCTGGTATTTTCGGTTGGCGGCTTCAGCGGGGAGCAACAGCTTGTAGACTCGCGACACATCGGACCAGGAGATGGGAGCGCCGTTGGTCGACAGCATCTCCATCTGGTATGGCTCTTGAGTCATCTCCATGATTTTTTGAGTTCCGGTCCCTCCCATGTTCATACCCGCCATGCCCACTGCCTGCGACTGAAAGAGTCCGAGCCGCGGTTGGCCAATCCAGGCCGTGATGGACCAGCGACCGGCGGGGGCAAAGGCGCCGTCACGCGCCGTGCAGGACGCTTGATCGTGAATCTCGGCTGCACGGGACACAGAGAGATGCTTGCCGGCCTGGCAGACGTTGAGATCCTGATGCCAGGCAGCGAGCGACGCGGGGAAGGTGGCATCGAGTTGCTGAGGTGTGGTGGAGGCGGGCATGGTGTAGCCGACGGCCGCCAGGAGCGGCAGTCCCCCCATGTCCATGTAGACCAGCGACGCTGGTTTGCTCACGTTGAGTGAAGTCCCTCGTGCCTGACGGGCGAAGGTAACGAACATACTGGCCTGGATGCCGGGAAGCCGCTGGAACCCGGCGCGTCGAGCCGCTGACTCGGTGGCATAGGTCCTGGTGATACGAAGCGCGGGCGCCAGCGTGTGGTACACCCGTGTGATGTCGGCCCAGGTGGGAGATTTGCCCGACGGCGGTAGTACCATACTCTGCTGCGCCCCGCTGTCCTGACGCACCGGCACCCGAGTGGGCGCGGTCAGCGGAGCGATAGTTTGGCCGGTGCTGGTCTCCGCCCCGGTCGCGACGGGGGCGGAGACCAGTGAATTGGCGATCAACGAGAGCGCGGCGGCTGTGCCCAGCAAGCCTAGGTGTGTTCGAGGCATGTGGTGTGTCCTTGTAATGGGGAAGCCCTTACGTATGAAGGTCTGCGCGCGGCGCTTCTTGCGTATCAAACTCTCAGCACACGCCCCGCGAGAGGCTCGCTGGGTGCCCTTCGATCGAAGTGTATCAGGATGTTGACTTGCTGTCAGCCCTGCTACACAATCAACAATCGGCAGCCCTGGCTTTAACGTGAGATGGGCCGCAACGGTCCTCTCCTGTTAGGTTCAAGTAGTGCTGTTGCGGGCCGCTGTGATTCACCCCGGGGTGTAATTGGGAAGCGGACGGCACGATGCACAAACGTACCAACCACTAGAAGCTGTCTGAAAAGGAGGCGAGATGCGAGTCTACAGGTACTACCTACCAGGAGTCCTCACATGGTCTCGCCTCCCCGTCTCTATCCTACCGACCTCACCGATGCCGAGTGGCAGATTCTGGA
>JAABUH010002003.1_pt1 | contig 20715 bp, 16 predicted proteins | sample 5559121 | NCBI WGS metagenome assembly JAABUH01 (sample SAMN10711871, study PRJNA513364) | rock metagenome | isolation source: Antarctica rocks | place: Antarctica: Victoria Land, Battleship Promontory nord | collected 2015-12-28
CGCCTCGCCCGCATCGGCCCCCCTGCTCCTCTGCTCTCGGCGCAGCCGCGCGCCCTGTTCACCCCGGGCAGTATATCGCCAACTTATTTGGGCCGCGCTGTACTAGTACAGCGTGGCATGAATAGCCCCGGAGTTAGGCGCAGAGCGCCTTGCCCTGATAGGTCCACCGGAAGGGCTTGGCCATGGTGCGGTTGTAGTAGTCGACGAAGGCCAGGACGCGTGCTTGCAGGTCCGCCACCGAGAGGAAGCTGCCCCGGCGCAGGAGCTTGCGGGTCAGGATGCTCAGCCAGATCGCGATCTGATTGAGCCACGAGGCGTGCTTGGGGGTGTAATGAAAGACAATCGTGTGGGCGGGGTCGCGCAGGAACGCCGCGCGGCTCCGCTGGTTGGCCAGGAGGCCCGCCTGGCCCTTGATGCCCAGGTCGTCCGTCACCCCCGAGACCGCCGCCACGTAGCGCACCAAGGACGCCGACTGATGGATGTTCAGATTGTCGACCACGAAATGCCAGCGTGGGGCGTCGGGGTCGGTGGCGATCGTCTGCCGGGTGTGGGCGACGAAATCCTCCTCCGTCCGGGTGGGGCCGCACGACGGGGCCACCACCTGCCCGCTGACCACATCGCGGTTGAGGATGAAGGTGGTCGTGCCATGGCGGATGTACTCGAACTCGCGCCGCTCGACCTTGCCCGGCGCCAGGGGGAGGCCGGGGTGTTTGCGCTCCAGCGCCTGGACCCCGGTCAGTTCGTCGGTGCTGACGATCCGCTCGCCGGCCGCGGCCAGCGCCGGGGCCGCGTGGTACAGCGCGTTCACGTCGGCGACCTTCTCCGCCAACGCCGGATCAGGGGCCGGCGTCAGCCAGTAGCGGATGCGGTGGGGCTGCAGGTCCCCCTTTTGAGCAGCCGGCTCGCGTGGCGATGCCGCGCTGGACGACCTCGTCGGCGATCTCCCGCCCGGTCCACTGGCTGATCGGGCGGTCCGCCGTCGCGGGCGCCTCGCAGGCCAGGGCGATGATCCGGCAGACCTGCTCCGCGGTGATCCGGCACGGCCCGCCGGGGCGGGGCGCGTCCTCCAGCCGCTCGGCCACGCTGAGGTCGGCCAGCGGCACGGCCCCTAACCCCAGCCAGCGGGTCCGCCACAGCCGCACCGTGGCGACATCCACGCCGAGCTGCCGGGCGATCTGCGCATTGTTCTGGCCCGCGGCGGCCAGCAGGATGATGCGCGCCCGCACCGCGAGCTGTTGGGGCGTCCGGTGCTGCCGCACCAGCCCATCCAGGTCCTGCCGCTCCGTCTCGTCGAGGATCACTGCCGGGGGCTTCGGGCCACGCATCGCTCCCTCCCGCACGATAGCCAGTTCCTGCATGCCCCATCTTACCACTGAGTTATTCCAGCCGCCGTGTACTAGGGAGAGCGGGGACGAGATAATGGGGACGGTGTCGCCATGCGCGCAGCGCCCCCCCGCCAACGTAGCAGCCGACAGTCTCGTAGCGGCGATGGCCCCGCTCCTCGGATGGGCGGGTGCCCTCTGGGCGGTGGGGGTGCGGGCCGCATCGGCGCAGACATCGCCTGCCCAGGCGAGCAACGCCTCTCCCCCTCTCCTCGGATGGGGAGAGGGGTGGCGCGTGAGCGCCGGGGTGAGGGTCGTATCCGTGCCCCGCTGTGTCTCTGTGTCTCCTGTTCCGTCCCCGCGTCCCCTTCGTTCTCTGCGTCTCTGTGGCGACCCCCGTCCCTTTCCCTTGTCGTCGCCTTCCGCACCTGTGCGGAGATCGCCCCGTGTAACCTCACCGCGCGGCCCGCGTTGTACTCTTGTTCGGTGACGTGAGCCAGCGGGCTGCTTTTCTACACGCGTCTCGCGCGTCTCTACGGTAGGCGCGCGTGCTATAATCCCGCGCGGCGACCGTATGGGGGCAGTGCGGTCGTACCCTTCCGCCTCATCACCGGTACACTATTCGGGTTTGGCCCGGATCACGCCACGCGCAAGCAACGAACGCGCCATCGGGACGCGACGCGGTATGACGGAGTAGCGGGTGCAGGTGCCAGGCAACGATCACCAGAAGCCCGCCCGCGCACGACGGCCCCTGCGGCCTTACGTTGCCTCCCTCTGTCTCGTTTTCCTCCTCCAATCGGTAAATCTCGCCCTCTTCGGCCCGCTCGGTCAGCAGACCCCCGCCCCGGTCGTCGAGGCTTCCACGACCACGCTGCCCTACACCAACGTCAATCCCTACGGGGCCAATACCTTCCTCTCGAAAGAGGTGGAAAGTTGGAAGCGCGAGAAGACGGTCACGATGATGGCCGATGCCGGCCTCGGCTGGATGAAGCAGCAATTCCCCTGGTCCGAGATCGAGCCGAAGCAGGGGCGCTTCTGGGACGACAAGTACAATCAGAATAGCTGGGACAAGTACGACCGCATCGTCGATCTGGCCGAGAAGAACGGCATCCGCGTGATCGCCCGCCTCGACAACACGCCGGACTGGGCGCGCGGCCCCAACACCACGCCGCAAACGCCGCCCACCGACCCCGATCGCTTCGCCGATTTCGTCGTCGCCTTCATCAATCACTACAAAGGGCGCGTCCAATACTTACAGATCTGGAACGAGCCGAACCTGAAGGCGGAGTGGGGTGGCTCGCTCGACGCTGCGGCCTACGCCTCGATGCTCCGCAAGGTCTACACAAAGGCCAAAGTCGCCGATCCGACGGTGGTGATCCTCAGCGCGCCGTTGGCCCAGACGCTGGAGCAGGGCGACCGTGGCCGCGACGATCTCGTCTTCCTGCAACAGTTGTACGACGCCGGCTTCGGCAACAGCTTCGACATCATGATGGCAAATGGCTACGGTTTCGCTCAACCGCCGGACGCCGCCCCGGACCCGAAGGTACTGAATCTCCGCCGTGTGGAGTTACTGCGCGCGATCATGGAACGTAATGGTGGTGCCAACAAGCCGGTCTGGTTGAACGAATACGCCTGGAATGCCTCCCCCCCCGATCTCCCGGCGAGCGAGGTGCCCTGGCAGCGCGTCACCGAGGAGCAGCAGGCCACCTATACGATCTCCGGGATCCGCTACATGCGCGATCATTGGCCGTGGCTCGGCGTGGTCAATATCTGGTATTTCCGGCAGGTCGGCGACGTGCCCGATACGAAGGGGGAGTTCTACTTCCGCATGGTCGACCCGGAGTTCACCCCGCGCCTCCTCTACAACGAGGTCGCCAGGGCCACCGCCCTCCAGCGCCTGGCCTTGCCGGGGCGTTACACCCCGCTCTCCGCCGCGCTGCTGATCAAGGGCCGCTGGAGCACCACCCCGGTCAGCAGTGGGCAAACGGTCACGATCCAGAGCGCGATCCAGGGGGACACCATCGATATCCGTTTCCAGGGGAACACGCTCGTCCTCGAAGGGGTCCGTAGCCCGCAAGGAGGCCGCCTTGGCGTCCTGGTCGATGGTTCCGCCGACGCGCTCCAGGACTTGCCGAAGGACGACAAGGGCCGACGTTATCTCGATTTCTGCGGGGGCGGCGGCGATCCGGCCTCGATGACGGTGGTCACCGGCCTCGATCCATTCGGCACGCCGAGCGCCCATCGGGCGCAATTGACCACCCTGCCCGGCAACGACGGCGCGACGGGGACGGTGGAGATCACGGCGATGGAAGTCGCCTACACCCGCTCGCCGCTCGTTTTCCTGATCATCTCCGCCTTCGCGGCCCTGCTGGCGTTGGGCGTGTTGGCCCGGATCATCGGGCGCTTCGCCGGGCGGCGGCGCGTGCGGGTGACGGTATGATCGACCGCTCGCGTGAGCTACGTCCACAGGTACGCGCCAGGGCCGGGCGGGATAAGAACACCGGCAGCACCCGCCCGCGCAACATCGGCGCGATCCTCGCGCGTGTCGGCGGCACGCTGCTCCTGATCGGCCTCTCGCTCAGCCTGGTCGTTTCCAGCATCGGGCTCGATGGCTTCCTCAATCGCGGCGTTGTCTACGGCACCCCACCGATCGGCGGGGGAGGGCTGACGCTGGGGATGAACGTCTTCCTGGAGAAAGAGCCCGAGCGCGAGAATGTCGTCCGTTCGGTGCAACTGCTCAAGGACGGCGGCGTGACCTTCGTCCGCCAGAGCTTCCCCTGGCAAGATATCGAGCCGCAGCCGGGCTACTACGTCCAGAACGGGCAGAGCAGTTGGGCGAAGTACGACTTCATCGTCGATCAGCTCAGCCAGGCCGGGATCGGCATCATGGCGCGCGTCGATACGATCCCGCAGTGGGCGCGCCCGCAGACGGACGACTTCAAGGCGTACGATAAAGGTCCGCCGCAGGATTTCAACAACTACGCCAACTTCGTCGGCGCGATCGCGGCACGCTACAAGGGCCGGATCAACCACTTCCAGGTCTGGAACGAGCCGAACCTGGATGGCGAATGGGGCGGCAAGCCGATCAGCCCGGAGCAATACGGCGTGTTGCTCAAGTACACCGCCGAGAAGGTCAAGGCGGCCAGCCCGACCGCGCTGATCGTCACCGCCGGGCTGGCGCAGACGACCGAAAATGGCGTGAAAACGAACAATCTCAGCGAACTGGAGTTCATCGACCGCCTCTACAAGTCCGGGGCTAGGCCGTACTTCGACATCCTCTCGGTGATGGACTATGGCCTCGGCGATTCGCCGGAGGATCGCCGCGTCGGCCCCGACCGCACCAACTTCTCGCGCCTCCAACTGGCGCGCGACGTGATGGTCCGCAACGGCGATGAGCAGAAGCCGATCTGGGTCTCCGAATACGGCTGGCTCTCGCTGCCGTCCGACTGGCAGGGCCGACCCGGCACCTGGGGGCAATCGGTCGATGCGGAGACGCAGGCGCGCTGGACGATCGCGGGATTGGATCGGATGCAGCGCGAGTGGCCGTGGATCACCAACGTCTTCGTCTGGGGTTTCCGTTGGGTCGAGCGCCCGGAGGAGACCGGCACCGATCCGTCGCGCTACTTCGAGGTGGTCGATCACGACTTCACGCCGCGTCCGGCCTATCTCGCCCTGAAGAACTGGGCGGCGGAGCAGCGCGTGGCGACGAGCGGAGCCCTGCCGGTCGGCAATGCCCGTCTCGTCTGGGATGGGGAATGGCGCGATCAGACCCTCGGCGGGCAGACGTATCGGGTGACGACGCGCGCGGGTGCGACGATGCGCGTCGTCTTCCAGGGGACCGAGTTGCATCTGCGCGCGCGCGCCGGTTCTTCCGAAGGACAACTCTACGCCACGATCGATGGCAAGCCGATCGGCACCCTCAAGGCGGACAAGGATGGCTCATATATACTCCTGCGCGACGGGCAAACGGCGGTCCACGACACGGAGATCCCGCTCGCCTCGGGGCTCAGCGATGGTCAGCACCTGCTGGAGCTGCGCTACGGCGGCTTCGGGGAGGTCGCGTTGAGCGGCCTCACGATCGGGCGGCAGCGTCCTTTCGCGTGGACCGGCACCATCCTGTTCATCAGCGGTCTCGTCGGGCTCTTCGCGGGGCTCGCCCTGCTCGTTCGCACGGTGCTCCTCGCGCTCGGCTGGCTGCGGCGGCGCGACGACGAAACACCGACACGGCAGACGCTCGCCTGGTGGCAGACCCGTGAGTGAGCGACAGGCCAACAGAAGCAGCGCCATGAAAAGCATGGTCACCGCGCTCCGCACGCGGGCGCTGGCGATGCTGGAGCGGTTGGGGCGTCAGCGTCTGCTGGCGATCGTGCTCCTCTTCGTCCTGATCGCCTCGCCGTGGGCACCGCTGTCGCTCATCGCGCTCGTGGCCTACGCCATCGTCGCCTTCCGCGATCCCGGCCTGACGGTCGCACTCCTGCCATTGGCGGCGCCATTCGCCTACCAACCGAAGCACTTCTTCGGGCCGGAGTTCCCGGTCGTCGAACTCCTCCTCGTCCTCGCGCTGGCGACCAGCGTCCTCCATCTCCTCCTGCGCTGGCGGCGCGAGGCACGCGCCGGGACCGGCGCGGCGACCTTGCTCGACACCTGGGACGCGATTCGGCGATTCCTGCTGGGGCCATTCGGCTTGCCCGCCCTCGCGCTGGGGCTGCTCGGCGCATTCTCCCTGCTGACCGTTGTCGATCCCACCCATCTCCGCGAGAGCATCCGCGAGTATCGAACGGTCGTGATCGAGCCGGTCATTTACTTCTCCCTTGCGCGCGCATGGCTGCGCGAGCAGACGTTGCGTCACATCGCGATCTGGGCGTTCGTCGGCGGTGCCACTATCGTCAGTCTGCTGGCGATCGGGCAGGTGGCGACCGGGCGCGGTGTGGTCGCCGTCGAGGGGGTGCGCCGCGCCCTCGGCACCTACGACCACCCGAACGCGCTGGCGCTCTTCCTCGTACGTGCGGGCACGTTCAGCGCGGCCTTCCTGGCGCTCGGCCCGGCCCCGCGCCGCGTCCGCGCGGGCTGGCTCCCGCCGCTGCTGATCGTCGTCGCCATCTTCCTGACTTTTTCGCGCGGCGCGCTGGTGGGGCTGGCGATCGCGATCATCCTGCTCGGCATCGTCATCGGGCTGCGCCGCGCCGCGCCCGGCCTGTTGGCGGCGGCGGTCATCGCCGTGGCGCTGCTGGCGCTGGCCGGTGCGGGATTGACGACCCTGCGCGAGGGGAGCGGCAGCATCGGGCTACGGCAGATGATCTGGGCGTCCACGCTGGCGATGATCCGCGACAACCCGGTCTTCGGCGTCGGACTCGACCAGTTCTACTATCAATACGCCCCCCGCTATGTCAATCCCGCCGCCTGGGGCGAGCGTTTCACCTCGCACCCGCACAACCTTTTCCTCGACTTCTGGACCCGCCTGGGTATAATGGGTCTCGCCTGGCTCGTCTGGACCCTCAGCACGCTCGCGACGGTTGCCGCGCGCGGCTGGCGTGCAAAGAATGGTGCAGGACGCCGCCTCCTCTTCGCGGCAACGATCGCGGCGGCGGCGGCGATCGTGCATGGCCTGGTCGACAATTTCTACTTTTTGATCGACCTCGCCTTTCTCTGGTGGTTCCTGCTGGCGCTGATCGCCATCGCCTCCGATGCGATCGGCGCGGAGCAAGCGCAGGCTGCGGACGAGGAGCGACCAGCGGGACGAAACAGGCGACGATCGGCAACGCGACGAGAACAGGCGCGGGCGCGTTTGCTCGCCGAGCAAGAGGATTAGCAAGAGGATTAAGGATGCGCGTCGTAGTAGCGGGCGGGGCTGGTTTCATCGGATCGCACCTGTGCGACGCGCTGATCGCGGCGGGGCACGAGGTCTGGGCGCTCGACAACTTCGCCACCGGACGCCGTGAGAATGTGGCGCACCTGGCCGCTGAAGCGCGCTTCCACCTGATCGAGGCCGATGTCACGCAGCCGTTGCCCGCCGACCTGCCGACCTTCGCGCGCATCTACCACCTCGCCAGCCCGGCCTCGCCGAACGCGACGAGTCCGCGCAGCTACATGCAATTGCCGCTGGAGACGGCGGCGGTCAACACGGTCGGCACGCAACTCCTCCTCGAACGCGCGCGGCGGGATGGTGCGCGCTTCCTCTTCGCCTCGACCTCGGAAACCTATGGCGATCCGCTGATCCACCCGCAGCCGGAGACGTATCGCGGCAATGTCAGCACCATCGGGCCGCGCGCCATCTACGACGAGGCCAAGCGCTTCGGCGAGACGTTGGCGATCGCCTACTGGCGCAAGTACGGCACCGACGCCCGATTGATCCGCATCTTCAATACCTACGGCGAGCGGATGGATCCCGCCGATGGTCGCGCGGTCGTCAACTTCGCCGCCCAGGCATTGCGCGGCGAGCCGCTGACGATCTACGGCGATGGCAGCCAGACCCGCTCCCTCTGCCACGTCTCCGATCTGGTGCGCGGTATCGTCGCGGTGATGGAGGGCGCAGGGCTCGGCGGCGAAGTCTTCAACCTCGGCAACCCCGATGAGCGCACGATGCTCGATCTGGCGCGTGCGGTCCAGGCGGTCTGCAAGACCGATCTCCCGTACGTCTTCCGCCCGATGCCGACCGACGATCCGGCCCGCCGCTGCCCCGACATCACCAAGGTGCGCCAGCGCCTCGGTTGGCAGCCGATCGTCCCGCTCGAAAGCGGCCTGGAACGCCTGATCGGTGCCTTCCGCCACGAATTCGCGCACGCGGCTGATGCAAACGATTAATCTACGACGCAACATCCCGCGCGATCCGGTGGCCTGGGCGATCGGCGCGGCGGTCATCCTCATCGCCGTGCTGCTGAGCGCCCTGCCGCCGCTGCTCGGTGCCGCCCTCGTCCTTGGCACCATCGGCGCGGTCGTGATTCTGGCGCGGCCTCGCTGGGGCTTCTATCTCCTCCTCCTCTCAATTCCCGTGCAGGACATCGGCGCGCAGGGGGAGGCCACCCTCACCAACGCGCTCTTCGGGCTGACGCTGCTCGCCTGGCTCCTCGGTCGCGCGGTCTTCGGCGGCGAACGCCTGCCACATGCGGCGGTCGGGCCGATCTTCGCCATCTTCGTCTGCGGGCTCGCCCTCTCGCTGGTCGTGGCGCAAGACATCTCGCCGGGGATCAGCGCCCTCTTCCAGTGGGTTAAGTCGCTGCTCGTCTACTTCCTGGCGCTCGACTTCCTCCGCACCCGCCGCCAGGTCGTCGGGGCGCTGCTCGCGCTGTTGCTGGCGGGGACCGGGGAGGCGCTGCTCGGCCTCGCACAGTACGGCAGCGGCGCGGGGCCGGCCAGCTTCGCGATCGGCGATCAATTCTCGCGCGCCTACGGCACCTTCGGGCGCCCGAACTCCTACGCGGGCTACCTGGAGATGATCCTGCCGCTCGCACTCACCTTCGGCTGGTGGGTCTGGCAGCGCCGCGACCGCAGCGGATCGCCCTTCCGGCGCTGGTCCTCCCTGGCGGCGCTCGGCGGCGCGGGGATCATCGGACTGGCGCTCCTCGCCTCGTTCTCGCGCGGCGCGTGGCTCGGCACGGCGGGCGGGCTGGGGCTGATGATCCTGCTGGCAAGCCGTCGCTCGCGCGGCGTGGCGATCACGATCGTCGTCGCGGTCGGCCTACTGGCCGGGCTCGGCGGCTATGCCCTCCTGCCACAGGACATCCGCGATCGTGCGGTGAGCATCCTCGGCAACGCCGACTCGCCGGATGTACGCACCGCCTACATCACCGCCGAGAACTTCGCGGTCGTGGAGCGCCTGGCCCACTGGTGGGCGGGGATCAGGATGTTCCAGCAGAACTTGCCGCTCGGCGTCGGCCTCGGCAACTTCAACGTGCGCTTCGCCGAATTCACCATCAGCCCCACCTTTCTGGTCTCCCAGGGACACGCGCACAATTACTACATCCACGTCGCGGCGGAGGCGGGGCTGGTGGGCCTGACGACCTATCTGCTCCTCCTGGCCGTCCTGATCGGCACGGGGCTGCGCGCGCTGCATCAGCTGAATGGGCCGGGACGCGATCCATTCGCCCGCGCCCTGGTGATCGCCGTGCTCGGCACGATCGCGGCGGTCGGCATCCACAACATCTTCGAGAATCTGCATGTCCTGAGCATGGGCATCCAGTTGAGCACGGCCTGGGCACTCCTCACCATCGTCACCCAGCCCGCCTGGGACGGGATGGCGCGGCGCGGCACCGGCGATGAGGCAGCATGACGCAGCACACGCCCGAGGGCGACGAGCCACGCGCCGCGACGACGCCTGCCGAGGAAACGGCGATCGGTGCCCCGCCGGAGATCGGGCGACGCATCTTCCAGCCGCGCACGATCATCGGCTTCCTGATCGCCATCGCGGTCCTCTACTTCTTTTATCGGCGCGGCTTCAACCTCGATTTCGGCGAGGTCTGGGCGAAGATGCGGAGCGCCAACGGCCCGCTGCTCGTCTTCACCTTCTTCGTCTACTACAGCTCCTTCATCTTCCGCACCCTCCGCTGGCAACTGCTCCTCGGGAACGTCGGCTACAGCCGTAAGGCCGGGGTGCCGATGCCCTCGACGCTCGGCCTCGGCGAGATCCTCTACCTCTCCTGGTTCGCCAACTGCGTCACCGTCGCGCGGCTCGGCGACGCCTATCGCGGCTACATGCTGAAGCGGAGCGCCGGGGTCTCGTTCACCGTCACGATGGGGACGATCCTCGCCGAACGCCTGCTCGATCTCGTCGTCCTCGCGGGCCTGATGGCCGTCTCGGTCTTCGCGGCCTTCCGTGGCTCGCTCCCCCCGGAGGCGGAGTCGGCGCTGATCGGCGGCGTCATCCTGGCGGCGGTGGGCCTGATCGGACTCGCCTCGCTGCGGCACCTCCGCCCGCTGATCGAGCGGATCCTCCCGGAGCGGCTCTTCCGCCACTATCACGGCGTGGAGAGCGGCATCATCGGCTCGCTGAAGGGGATCCCGCAGCTGACCGGCTTCTCGATCGCTGGCTGGATGATCGAGGCGATCACCCTCTGGCTGACCGCGCGCTCGCTCGATGCCCCCCTCAGCATCGTCGGCGCGATGGTGGTCGCGCTCGTCGCCTCGTTGCTGACGACGATCCCCTTCACCCCCGCCGGGCTCGGCTTCACGGAGAGTGGCATGGTGCTCGTCCTCGGACGCCTGGGGCTGGACCCGAATCTGGCCGGTGCGGTCGCCCTCCTCAATCGCGTGATCAATTATTGGAGCATCATCGTGATCGGGGCGATCCTCTACCTGTTCAGCCGGAAGAAGTGAGCGCCACCATGCGAATCGGCATCGATTACACCGTCGGCATCTATCAGGGGAGCGGCGTCGGGCGCTACACGCGGACCCTCGTACACGCCCTGGCGCACATCGACCGCGCGAGCGACTATACCCTCCTGTGGGCGCGCGCCTATGGCGACGACGGCGCGGAGTTGCCGCGCCTCGACCACGCCGCGAGCTTCCCGGAGAACTTCCGCGCGCGGCGACTGCCGCTGAACACGCGCCTGCTGACGGCGGCGTGGCAACGCCTGCGCCTGCCGCTACCGATCGAGACATTCAGCGGGCCGCTCGACATCCTGCACGCCCCCGATTTCGTCGCGCCGCCCGCCCGCCACGCCCGGCGCATCATCACCATCCACGATCTCACCTTCCTGGTTGTGCCGGAATACGCCCACCCCGCCCTGCGCGCCTATCTCGGCGAGGTGGTCCCGCGCAACTTGCGGACGGCGGATCACATCTTCGCCGACTCCGAGGCGACCAAGCGCGATCTCCATCGCCTCTTCGCGCTGCCCGATGAGCGCGTCTCGGTCGTCTACGTCGCGGCGGAGTCGCGCTTCCGACCGTTCAGCGCCACGGAGCAGGCCGCCGCACGACCGGCACTGCGCGCCGTGGGCGTGCCGCCGGACCCGTACCTGCTGATGGTCGGCACGATCGAGCCGCGCAAGAACCACATCGGCGCGTTGCGCGCTTTCGCCCGCCTGCGCGCGCGCGGCCTGCCGCACAAGCTTGTCATCGCGGGGAAGCGTGGCTGGCTCTACGAGCCGATCTTCGCCGAACATGCGGCGCTCGGTCTCGGCAACAGCGTCGTCTTCCTCGACTTCGCCGACGACGCGCTGCTGCCCGCCCTCTACGCCTGCGCCGATCTCTTACTCGTCCCATCCTTCTACGAAGGCTTCGGCATCCCGGTCCTCGAAGCGCTGGGGGCCGGGACGCCGGCGATCATCAGCGACCGCCCCTCCTTGCCGGAGATCGCCGGAGGGGCGGCGCGGATCGTCCCACCAGACGACCCGGCGGCGCTCGCCGCGGCGATCTGGGCGCTGCTCCACAACGACGCCGAACGCGAAGCGTTGCGTGCGCGCGGCCTGGCGCGAGTGCGCGACTTCGCCCCCGACCGGATCGCCGCCGATGTCCTTGCGCGCTATCGGGCGATGGGGTAGCATGGCCGACACGTCCGCTGACGAAGAGGGCAGCGCGCCGAACGATCCGGGGGGCGAGGCGAGCGTTCCCGACCTGCAACGCGAGCGTGCGAGCGGCCTCGATGAGCGGACGCGGGCGCAACTCGGCTCGCCCCTGCTGGTCGGGTGTATCGCCTATGCCATCCTGACCTGGATGATCCTGGTCGTCATCGTGATCTACGCCTGGAAACTGTTCGGTTCGTGATACGCCCGCCGATGTGACGCTCGGTGGTGGGGGAGGACGAGGACGGCGTGAGCATCGAAGGGGCAGCGCGCGGCGGGACGGCGACGGACACCGAGACGGCCATCAAGCGGACAATCGTCGTCTTGCCGACGTACAACGAGCGTGAGAATCTGCCGATCATGGTGGAAACGCTCCTGGGGCTCGGCATACCCGGCCTGGAAGTCCTGGTTGTGGACGATAATTCCCCGGATGGCACCGGCGACCTGGCCGAGCAATTGCGCGCAGAGTATGCCTCGCGCCTGCCGATCCACATCGCGCACCGCCCGCAGAAGATGGGCCTCGGGCCGGCCTACATCGACGGCTTCGGGCGGGCGCTCGCCCTCGGTGCCGATTATGTCGTCGAGATGGACGCCGACTTCCAGCACGACCCGCAGATGATCCGCGAGTTTCGCCGCTGGATCGATGAGTACGACGTCGTCGTCGGCAGCCGCTACATCGACGGCGGCAGTGTCGAGGACAAATGGAGCTTCACGCGCAAGATCCTCAGTCGTGGCGGCAGCGTCTACGCGCGCTTGATCCTCGGTCTGCGCGCGCACGACCCGACAGGCGGCTTCAAGTGCTTCCGCGCCAGCGCCCTGCGCGCGCTCGATCTCACCAAGGTTCGGTCGAGCGGTTATACCTTCCAGATCGAGATGAGCTACGCCTGTCAGCAGGCGGGGCTGCGCGTGAAAGAGGTGCCGATCCGCTTCATCGACCGCGAGCGCGGCACCTCCAAGATGTCGGCGCGGATCGCGCTCGAGGCGACGTGGCGCGTCTGGGACATCAAGCGGCGCTACTGAGCGCCCCGTTGATGCCCCCGTTGATGCGCGACGAGCGGGAAGAGCGAGCGCGACGATGAATACCGTCCAGCGCGTCGCGCGCAACAGCGCCGCACCGCTGATCGCCCAACTGCTCAACAAGGTCGTCGATCTCGGCTTCGCGCTCGTCATCCTCCGCCTCCTCGGCACGGAGGGGAACGGCGAGTACGCCTTCGCCGTGATCGTCTGGCTCTACACCAAGACTTTCACCGACTTCGGCCTCGGTATCCTCGCCACCCGCGATGTCGCGCGCGATCACGCCCTGGCGAACGGATACCTGGGCCTCACGACGCTGCTGCGCCTGCTCCTCTGGGTGGTGGCGCTGCCGATCGTCGGCATCTTCACCCTGGCCTATCGCGAGTTCTGGCATCTCACCACCGCCAGCACGGTCGCGATCGTGCTGCTGAGCGCCTCCATCCTCCCCGATAGCTACAGCGACGCCGCCAACGCCATCTACAACGCCTTCGAGCGGATGCACATCCCGGCGGGGCTCACCCTGATCAAGAACGCGCTCAAGGTCGCGATCGGGCTGGCGCTCGTCCTCGCAGGGTGGGGGCCGATCGGCCTCGCCCTGACCGCCCTGCTAACCAACGTGATCACCGCCTGGCTGTTCCTGGTCCTCCTGCGACGGCTGGGCGTGCGGGCGCGCTGGACCGTACCAGGGGCGCAGGCGCGGCGGATGCTGCTCGACGCCTGGCCGCTCTTTCTTAATACCCTGCTCGCCGGACTCTTCTTCCGCTCGGATGTCTTCGTCCTCAAGCCATCCTGGGGGGATTCGGCGGTCGGTATCTACGACGCGGCCTACAAATTCCTGTCGCTCGTCCTGCTGATCCCGCAATACTTCACCCTGGCGCTCTTCCCGCAACTCGCCCGCCTCGCCACCGCGCGCGACGATCGCTTCGCGCCGATCTACAACCTCGCGCTGAAACTGCTACTGACCCTCGCCCTGCCGATCTGCGTCATCGCCACCATCCTCGCGCCGGAACTGATGGGCATCCTGGGCGGCAGCGCCTACCTCCCCGATGCGGGGACGGCGCTGCGGATCCTGATCTGGCTCCTGCCCTTCAGTTATGTCAATGGCCTGGTGCAGTACGTGCTGATCGCCGCCGGGCAGCAGCGCGCGCTCACGCCCGCCTTCGCCGCGACCTTCGCCTTTAACCTGATCGCGAACCTCCTCTTCACGCCGCGCTACGGTTATCCCGCCGCCGCCGCCATCACCATCGCCTCGGAAGTGGTGCTGATCGTCCCCTTCCTGCTGCTCGTCCGGCGGCGCGTCGGGCCGCTGCCGACGCCCGGCATCATCGCCCGGCCCCTGGGCGCGACCGCCGCGATGGGTCTCGCCGCGCTCGCGGCGGGGCGCGGCTTCGCCAGCCTGGGGATCGGCACACTCACCCCCTGGCTCGCGGCGCTCGTGGCGGCGATCGTCTATCTGGTGTGTCTGCTAGCTAGCGGCAGCATCGGCCAGACCGAGCGCCGCCTGGCCTTGCGACTCCTGGGCCGCGTCCCCTCCTGACCGATCGTAATCGCGATGTCCGCCGCTCGACCGACACTCCTGTCGCATCCCGCCGCCGATCACCCAGCAGACGAGGAATACAGCGGTACGCAGGATGATCGCCCCCAGTCCCCGCAGAGGCGGGCTTCGCCGGTGCCGCAGCACCCCCAGCCGGGGGGTGGTTGCCCTCCGGGGTGCTTGTACCCCCTCGCGGGGTGGTGGCTGCCCTCCGGGGTACTGCAACCCCCGGAGGCAGCGCCGCCGTGACCACCCTCACCCCCTACCCCCCTCTCCCCATCCGAGGAGAGGGGGATGTGCCACTGCTGGTTCTTCCGGCTGCTGCACTGGGATAGCACCATCCCAGCCCGCCTCTGCGGGCTTCGCCGGTGCCGCCGGCACTCGCAGTCGGGGGTATATCAATCCCCGGTACCCCCGCGCCGTCGAGCCGACCGGCCCACGCACAACACAACCGGGCCGGGGGATCCCCCGGCCCGGTTCGTCGCGGATCGCTGTTATGCCGCTATCTGGTGATGATGTACCCCTGCGTGCGGGCCGTCTCGATGCCGAGCCGACCGAGCAGGACAGTATAGGGATACTGGTTGTCGGGGTGATACTCGAAGCGGTTACGCTCGAAGTATTGCACCAGATAGCTCTTTCCGTCGTCCTTGCTCACCTCCTGGAAGGGCTCGGAGAGGGGATAGCCGAAGATCGCGAGGCCACCATTCGCGCGCCAGTATTGCAGGAAGTCGCCGGAGAGCGAATGCTGCGTGGCCGCGAAGTATGCCCGTGTATCGGTGGTCTCGAACGGTGCCAGCGCCAGATCGAACTTCCGGCCCTTCGTCACATCGTTGCCAAGCAGGCCGAGCAGCACTTCGTAGTTGGTGCCCGCATTCTCGGGGTGGGACTCGAAGCGGTTGCGCTCGAAATACTGCACCGTGTATGGCTTGTTATCGATCTTCGAGATCTCGGTGACCTCCTCGGAGATCGGGAAGCCGAAGATCGCCAGCCCACCGTTACCTTGCCAGTAGCGCAGGAACGTATTCCCCAGCGTGTGCCCTGTCTCAGCGAAGTACACCTTGGTGTCGGTGTTGGCGATCGCCGGGACGCGATCGAACGCCTTGGTGTTGACCGACAGCTGCACATCGAAGGTAGCGCCCGCGGTCCGCTTGCTCCGCTCGCCATACGCGGTCACGACCTGCTTGCCAACCGCCAGGGGGTCGTTCTTGCTGAGCGAGAGGCGCAGTTCGCCGCTCTTGCTGGCGTACGCCTGCGCCGTATTGAGCTTGCTGAAGTAGCGATAGGTGCCGTCCGGCTGCGTGAGCCACAGCGTCACCGGCTCGTTCGGCTCGAAGCCGGTGGCGGTGAAGAGATAGGCGTCCGTATCCTTCCCGGTCGCGGGGGTCACCGCCGCGCCGGTCAGGGTCGGGTCGGGAGCCGTGGCGAGGATCACCGAGTGGAGGGTATCGAGCCGCCCGTAGCCCGAGCGCGGATCGAAGCCGGCGCTATCGATATCGACCGCCGTCGCACGCAAGATCTCCCGCACCATCTTCGGTGTCAGCGTCCCGCGCTGCGAGAGCATCAGCGAGATCGTGCCGGAGACGTATGGGGTGGACGCCGAGGTGCCGCTCAACTGGGCGTAGGTATCGCCATCCTTGTAATATGTGCTGACGATATCCTGCCCCGGCGCGGCGACCCACACGTACGAGCCGTAGGAGGAGAAGTCCGCGATCTTATCGTCGATCGTCGAGGCGCTGACCGCGATCACGTTCGGATACGCCGCCGGATAGTTCGACACCCCATCGGCCTGATTCCCGGACGCGGCGACGACGATGACCCCTTTGCCGATGGCATAGGTGACCGCCGCCTCCATCGCCTGCGAGGGGATCGGGATCCCCGCGCTCACGTTGACGATCTGCGCGCCGTTGTCGACCGCGTAGCGGATCCCCTGCGCGAAGGCCGAGACTGGACCCCGTCCATCCTGATCGAGGATCTTGACCGGCATCAGCCGCGCGCCCCAATTCATCCCCGCCACGCCGATCCCGTTATTGCCGGTGGCGGCGGCGATGCCTGCGGTGAAGGTGCCGTGTCCGTTGTCGTCGGCGGGATTGGCGTCGTTACCGATGAAGTCGTAGCCGGGGCGCAGGCGATCCTTCAGGTCCGGGTGCGTGGGCGAGATGCCGCTGTCCAGCATCGCGATCACGATCGGCCCGCCGGTCGTCAGCGTGTTCCAGGTCTGATCCGCGTAGACCTTACTCGGCCCCCACTGCTGCTTGTAGTTCTCGTCGTTCGGCACCAGCGGACCGGTCGCGGCGGTGACATCGCTGGCATCGCCGGTCGTGCTGACCGTCGCCGTGCTGTACAAACCGAGGATGTAATTCGGCTCGGCGAAGGCGACGTTCGGATCGCGCATGAACTGATCCTGGCGCGCGCGCAGGTCATCGTCGTTGGCGAATTGCAAGCGGTAGGTGGCGCTGTCGCCGATCGCCGGGCTCGCCGCCCGCACCCCGAACGCCGAGAGGTAGCGGTCGAACGCGCCGGTGAAACTCCCCGCACCACCGAAGGTGGTTTGCTCGTGGAAACCGACGAGCAATTCCCCGGCGACGTGGTCATAGGACCAGGCATCGCGCGCCACCGGGACGGAGGCCGGAGCGGCTTCGGCGCGCGGGCTGCCCAGCAGCACGAGTACGACCAGCGCGAGCAGCACCAGGATTCGCTGAGACAAACGCACGTGTTTCTCCTCCGCAGGCTGCGGCAACCAACCGATCCGGGGGCCAGACGACCACGAGCGCCCCGCCGCCGACCGCGTCAGTGAGAGTGAACGAATGTTCACCGTACTCGCTGGCACCGATATAACGCCTTTCTTGGGTAAAAGTTGCTTGCCTGGAGGAAACCCGCGCGAGAAAAAGCGCAGGATGAGAAACGCGCGTGTTACCAGGGTAAGTATAATGTCTTAGGCCACCTTCGGCACAGGATCGTCGCCGCGCGGTCAACGGGCCGCGACACGTCCCCAGACCCAGCCGAGCGCCGCGCCGCACACCGAGGCGACGAAGTTCACCGCGTCGTTGTCGATCGCGCGGAAACCGCCGCCGAGCACCGTCGGCGTGCCGCACCGATGGACCATGCGCTCGGTGGCGACACCGCAGTGCGGGCAGCGGTAACGCGCCTGCACCGTCGCACCGAGCAGGCTATCGGCGAACGAGCCGCCGAGCCCCGCCACAAGAGCCAGCGGGAACAGCCAGCCCGCGCGTTCGCCCGCCAGTCGTTGCCCGACAACGGCCACCATCCCGATCAGCGCCGCGCCGGCCGCCGCCGCGCCGGTGCCGAGCGGGGAGATCCCGCCCGACGTGCCGGGCGGCACCGCCCGCTCGGTGGTAATCAGGCGCGGCGCACGCCGATTCAGCAACCCGATCTCGGTCGCCCAGGTGTCGGCGTTGGTCGTCGCCAGCGCGCCGATCAACGCCGGGAGCCAGGGCGAGGCCGGACACGCCCGCCCGACGAGCACCAGCAGCGCCGCCGCGCCCCCATTCGCCAGCGTCTGCGTCAGATCGCGCCGTGCCCCCTTCTCTGCCTCGACGACCGCCGCCTCGGCCTTCCGGCCCTTCCGACGGTGCGAGAGGGCGCTGGAACTGACGAAGAAGGTGACGAGCAACGAGGCGGGCACGAGCCCGCCCCCGGCGAAGATCGTCGTGCCGGTCAGTACCGCGCCCGCGACCCCGCCCCGGCTGAGCGCGCCACGTCGATAGGCCAGCGCGCCGATCGCCCCGCTGGCCGCGAGCCCGCCGAGGATTCTGCTCGGGGCGGGCAATAACGCACGCCACGCCACGACGCTCATACGCCCTTCACCATCCCGCGCGCCGCCAGGATTTGCGGCACGACGATCGTCTCCCAGTGCGCCCGCACCGGCTCGCGCAGGCGCTCGGTGGTGACGATGCGGATCAGGCGGCGATACTCCTCGTAGCGCTTGAAATCGTCGTCGCGCAGCCCGACCACATCCTGCCAGTGCATCAGTGGTTCCATGCCGACCGGCGGACGCCCGAAACGGACCCACACATCGGTCTTCCACTTCTCCGGCTTCGGGATGTCGATCAGCAACTCATACTCGGCGATCGGCTCGCCGGTCGTGGTGGCGAGCGCGCGGACGATCGCCAGCTCGGTGGCCCGGCGCGCGCCGGGGTCATACCAGAGGGCGCTCAGCGCGTCGTACAACTCCCCCGCGCGCGCGCTCACCTCGATCGCCCGCTTATGTACCTGGCGTAACCGCAACATGTCCACCAGCGCCCCGGTCACCGGGGGCATCCCCCCCTCGCCGAGCAGCGCCAGCAGCGAGGCATCGTCGTGGCGCGTCAGCTGTGCGGGACGCACCGCCCCGGTGAGCAACGCTTCTTGCACCGCGCGCAGGAGCATGATCATGCAGGCACGGTTCGTGTGGTGCCAGTAGACGTTGTCGAACATCTCCTGGCGCGCGTTGATCAGCGAGTGCAGCGCGCTGACGCCTTTCTCCTCCACGATGATCCGTGGTTGCCCATCGACCGGGGCGATCGTCAGCGCATCGATCAGGCGCGGCGTATCGACGCGCCCGTATGGCACGTTGCACGCCTTGGCGTCGCGCGGGAGATAGTCGAGCTTGTCCATATCGAGGGTGCCGCTCAGCAGGCCGACGAGCAGCCGATCGATCGGGCGCAACGCCTCGCGCGTCTCGATCAGGTTCGCCACCCGCGCCGGGTCGAGCCCCCAATCGCGCTCCAATGTCGTCGCGACCGCGCCGTTCTCGATGATCGCCCGCCCCACCACCTCGTGGTTCAACACCGGTGGCCCCAACTCCTCGATCGCGTGGGAGAACGGGTAGTGGCCGATGTCGTGGAGGAGGGCGGCGGCGGCGATCGTGTCCAGATCGGTTTCCGTCGCGCCGAACTGCCCGGTCAGGATCCGGCGCAGGTGGGCGAGCGCCCGCCGCGTCAGCGCGAAGACACCGAGCGAGTGCTCGAAGCGGCTGTGCTTCGCCCCCGGCCAGACGCGCGAGACGAAGCCGAGCTGCTTGATGCTATCGAGGCGCAGGAACTCCGGCGTGCCAAGGAGCGCCGTGTCACGGGGACGCAGCGTGATCCGATCGTAGAGACTATCGCGGATCGTCGTCGTCCGCGCCGCCTCGTGCTCCGCCACGTCCGCGCTCATCTCGTCCGTCATCGCGCCCATCCCCGATCGTACATCGCGCCATCCGTATCAACCGAGGAGTGTACCAGTTCATCCCCGGTCATTCCGCCTGAAGAGCATCGGCAGAAGAGGCGGCTGCTCCCGTGAATCACGCTGCTATACTGCGGCTACGAGACCAGGTCACGGGTACTTAAACGCGATCGGGGAGGTGAACACGATGTTGGATACCGCCGCTTACCTGGCGCGCATCGGCTATAGCGGCTCGACCACGCCCACCCTGGCGACCCTGCGCGCCCTCCACCGCGCACACCTGCTGACCGTCCCGTTCGAGAACCTCGACATCGGCCTCGGACGACCGATCGTGCTCGATGAAGGGGCGCTCTGCGCGAAGATCGTCGGGCGGCGACGCGGCGGCTTCTGCTACGAGTTGAACGGCCTGTTCGCGGCACTCCTACGCGCGCTCGGCTTCCGCGTCACGCTCCTCTCTGCGGGCGTTCGTCACAGCATCACGGCGGCGGGACCAACCTTCGGCCCCGACTACGATCATCTCTGCCTGCGCGTCGATCTGGATGCTCCCTGGTTGGTGGACGTTGGCTTCGGCGATGCCTTCCTCCACCCGCTCCAACTCAATAGCGACGCGGAGCAGATCGACAGCGGGCGCGACCAGCCAATCCTTATCTCGCCTACTGAAGGCATCTGGACAGATCGCTACCGAATCGTCGCTGAGGGCGCATGGCGGCACCTCCAGCGCCGCTCCTGGGGTGGAGAATGGCACGATCGCTATCGCTTCACCCTCATCTCGCGCGCCTGGGCCGAGTTCACGCCGATGTGCCACTACCACCAGACCGCGCCCGAATCGGGCTTCACCCAGCGCCGTACCTGCACCATCGCCACCCCCAGCGGACGTGTGACGGTCGGTGAGTCGCACCTGATCGTCACCACAGGTATGGCACGCCAGGAAACCACCTTCACCGACGAGTCGGCGCGGGTGCAAGCCCTCCGCGAAGACTGCGGGATCGACCTGCCCGAAGCATCGGCAAGGGCGGCGACCCACCTGTGAGTCGAAGGCGTGGTGCGCGCCCGATATAGCGGCTAGTACACGGCGGCGCGAGTATACCAGCAGTATACTTGATGGCCTGTGCCGTCACGGGGACGGCTGGATCGCGCGAGGAGGCACCGATGCGTGGGCCACGGCCCCCCGCAATCACGTTGACCG
>JAABUH010002006.1_pt1 | contig 20708 bp, 35 predicted proteins | sample 5559121 | NCBI WGS metagenome assembly JAABUH01 (sample SAMN10711871, study PRJNA513364) | rock metagenome | isolation source: Antarctica rocks | place: Antarctica: Victoria Land, Battleship Promontory nord | collected 2015-12-28
AGCACGAACTACGGCGATGATCGAGCACAATATACGGGTTGGGTGGAAGGCTACCGGTCTACATCCCTTCAACCCACAACGTGTCCTTACCACCGTCCCTCCTACACCTACACCACTCCCCAGGACCCCGCTGGCTTCATTGACAAGCGAAAACATGGAATTCATGCAGTCCTGCAGCCCATCACTGCCAACACCGGTCAAGCACCGCATCGCTTCACTTGTATCAGCCGTGGAGGCTGTGAATGCAAGGAATACGGTCTTGGAGAGGGAGAACCAGGGACTGAGGGATGCTAGTGAAGCTCGGAAGCGGAAACGAGCTGTTGTCACTGTTGGGAACCTTGGTACGCATGTCTTTTCAACCGAAGACTGCTTGGAACAGGTGCGGGCAGCGGAGGCGGCTACAAAAGCAAGGAAGGGGAAGGGGAAGGAGAGAGAGGTACCTGTGGGTAGCCCAGGCCTGCTTGAAGACATCCGGACTGTCCCAGGAGCCATGGAATGGGATTTGCATGATACAGTAACCCTTGGAGATGAATATTGATCGAAATGTAAGAGGTGTTCAATAGAGCGGTCTGTTCAATAAATAGGTGAATCACGTTAGCAGAAGGGCAGATTGAAGGTACAGTACTCAAGTACAGCAAGCAGTCACATCTATCCCAAGCGCCTTCTTCCTTGTCCGATATCGAGAATGGTCGAGAAGAGGGACATTGACAGGGATATGGGTTCCATCGATAGCGTCCAAGCAGTCTATGAACCATGGGTTGAAGCGACCGTCCCGCATGAGGCTGTGAGGAGGAGCGGTAGTAGCCAGGGGCAAGCGAACAGTAGCGGGGATGACAGAATGCTTTTATAACATACAACGGCTTTAAACGAACTATTACCTGTTAGCAGAAGTATGAAAGGGATTCTCACTTTGAGATGGTATGAAGACTTCTCTGGAAGGCCTCTCTCCGCATGTCTGACGCCCAGGGCCCTCCCTACATATGTTAGAGAAAGGTAGCCAGCTGTACTCTAGTCGAGATATAGCGTGTAGGAGCCAAACCACCGAGTTCATCGAGATCGTGTAAGACAAGACGAAAGGTTGTAGTGATACGCCCAAATGGCTGTGCATTGCCGCTGGATGATGTCGCATCCATTCAGCAACCTTCAGCTCTCCTCGAATCGTGTATTCGCTGCTTTTAGAATGCGGCTTGCATATAGGGATATGACGTATTGTGCAATCGCGGATTTGCACTGGCGTTGTGATGGCGAGCGGCACGTGGAGGCAGTGGAGGACGGGTAGAGGGACGGCTGACGCGAGTTTCATGCATGGTTGTCAAGGCTAAGTGGATGGAGGGATATAAAGCAGACAGATCATCCCCAGTTGGCCGAAGTTCAGCAAGACAGCATGTCAAGTGATGTGTTCCCAATCAAAACGTTGAAAGGCGTCCAACTGTGCATCGACTGAGTCCAATTGGACGCCGGGCACGTTTGGAAGTTTCAATAACGTCACTTACATGTTTACCAGATAGGCTCTAATAATCCTCCCCCGACTTGTCGATTTAAATTTTAAATTCAAAATTTCGCAAGAAAACGAAAACGAAGAATATGATTTGATCCCACGTTTACAGCCGCTCAGCTTCCTATTACGTCTTTCTTTCAACCCCGTTGTACAATCCCAATCCCACACTCGTTCGATACCAATGCTCCTCCCTATCTCGTCCATCTACTACCCCTCCTTCCCCGCACTCGTCCTCGTCCTCGTCCTCGTTCTCGTTCTCGTTCTGCCGCTATGGCTCATCCACTCCGCTCGACCTTCCACCCTCGCCACCTACCTCATTCAACTTCATCACCTCCTCCATCTCTTTGCGTCCCTCCTGTCCGGCCGGCCATACGTCATCACCGACCTGGTCTACCTCCTCGACACGGTGAACCAACTCCTCCCGCCTGTCATCACCTACGCCATGAATTCGCACGCACCCACCGTGACGACGCCTGCCCTGTCCAGCCACGTGCCTTTCATGTTTGAGTCTGAACCGGGTCTGATCGATCATGCCGTCTCTCACCGGTCACTACACTACCTATCATCCGGTGTCCTCTATTCCAGCTTACGAGACTTGAGACAATACCTGAGTCAGTGGAGGAGGTTGCATGATCCCTCACGCGCGAGCGCGACGATGCTAGGCGAGGGCGATCTCGTCACCCATTTCCTATCGGCATACCTGAACCCAATCTCCGACCTCCTAAGAGGCAATATCATCCGCCACCAAGCGATCGAGACGGATGATTCTCCATCTCGCAGGGTTTACAAGAACATCGATTCCATCGGATCAACCGGTAGACCAGATACGGGACTTATCCTCATCCTCAACCTCCTACCGATCCGACTCTTTCCCTTGGAGATCAAACCGCTGCCAGTGGTTTCGGTGAAACTGATGTCTTTGTTGGTGGAGACGGTACGGTTGGGAGGGGTGAGGTATGATATGGAGTCGGGGCAGGTCAGGATACAGGTTGCGTTGGCGAGGAAGGTGCTGGGGATGGATGTGGGGGAGATCACGGGGGTTGAGCTGCTTTTGAGGCAGGTACGCGGTTTTGTTCCTTGATCCAGACAGATTTCACATACCCCTCGTGTCGTCTCCAATTTCGCTCACCGACTCTCATCCCAGATATGGGGAATCTTCGCCTCCCCCAACTCTCATCACGCCAACCGGATCAACCGTTTCTGCGCCCTGTTCAACCTCGAATCCACCGTCCTCTTCGCCATCGACCGTGAGCGCGACGCTCTCACAGTATCAGACCCGATACCAAGAAAGGCAGAGAGTACGGCAGATCGACCTTGTGCGAATTTTCTGACGTTCTCGCTGGGAATGGCGGTATTGGATTATGACGAGTATTGGGTGGAGCTGCCATTTGATAGAGGCCGGGGGAGAAGAGAAAGGGGGCGTGTTGCTGCCGTCGCAAGGGATCTCGATGTCGATGGCGCTATCGGTATTGGGGCAGGAGCAGGTGAAGCCGGTGTCGGTACCGGTGGTGATGGCGTAGCTCGTCCTCGCGGTGAACAACGTGCTCGTGGGCGAGGGCGAGGACCAACGGGACCTGCCCCTGCCGGAAGGGGAGGTAGACGACGAGACGATTTGGATCCCTTTCTCGACCTCGATGAAAATCTAGCTGTCAGTCTCTTTTGCTTGGAAATGTGTTCTCCACTCCCCGTGCAAGATGAATCTTTGTTTCGCAGGTCACACCGAAATCGAAACACCGACCTCGGATCCTCATCCTGAAACCCAACAGATCACCCGATCCTCAGATAGTCGTCGATGAGGTCGAGAAGGATCTGCCTTATGGTGCGCCTTCGCCTATCGGGCTGGCCGAGGATGAGGATTCTCCGGATAGTAGTACGTTTGAGGTGACGAATGTGAGTCGAGTCGCGCTGGGGCTTGCCTTCTGGTTGTGTCCTTTTGCTTCTCCTTGGGTTTCCGCCCCCTTCCCCCCCGTCTCGCTGCCTATAACACCGTTTGTAGCCTCTGTTGGACAGTGAGGTTATCTCCATGTCTCATTGTTGCTCGGCTCTGGACGTCTTAGCCCTGCGATTCTTCTTCTGTTGGACTCCCTTATCCCATATTTCCTTCTCCTGTATTCACATGCTTTGAACGAACCATCAGAAGCTTCTTCTTCCAAATGATGGGGAGATTCTCCGGATTCCCAGGAATCTAGCTCTACTTCACCCGGTTTAAGTAGCTGATGCCCTCAGCAGTCCGGATATTGTAACCTCAACATATCTGTCTCATCAATCTGGGACCCAGTTTCAGATGCCGAGACGGTAAAGGAGCTCGTTCAACCTGGCGTCATCGCGACCTCCACTATCGCTCGTGGTTTCACTGTTCGTGGTCCTCTCGGTTTTGACGGTGGTCGTGGGGTTGGGCGTCAGTCCACCGATGGAAGTCCCCCGAGCCCTAGTCGCGTGGATCTCAACCTCGAGATCGTACGACGGGTCGCAAAGGGAGCGGTCAGTAATGTCTTTATCGGAGTGACCAAGTCCACGACCAGGTCGGCTCTTGTCCAGATCCTCGCCAATTCTCACGACCGGATCACGGTCGAATACGATCCCGTCACCGAATCCGAGATCGATCTCAATCTCGCAATCAAGCTCACAAGCCCGAAACTGTACCCCCCCATCGCCCAGACATTCGCCTGGGATCAAGTCCGTATCGAACACTCTGTACAAACCGAGCTCGAGGCCTACCGCGCCCTGTCCGAGGTTTGGGACGCCGTCGTACCGAGGTTCTGGGGGGGTGGTTTGGGGGCGGATTGGAAGGGTGATCCGGTTTGGGTGGTTCTGTTGGATCTGGTGGAGGAGGAGGTTGGGGTCGATTTGTGGACGGGAGAGCAGAGGTTGGTGGTTCTACTCTCACTCTTGACTTTCCTCGTTCTCCTTCTTCCTGTCGTGCACACGGGCGAAAAGCTCGCGCTACCGCATCCGATCGGATCAAAACTCCATAGAACCGCCAGCATCAAGTCGCCCCCCTCCATCTTGTGTTTGACCGGGGCTAATTGGACCATTGGCCCTTTAGGCAAACGATCATATCCCATTATCATCATCTCCACTCCCTCGGCGTCCTGCAAAACGACATCGACCCGCGACACTGGCGTCTAGCCCTGCCCCGGTCTGTTCGAGGCATCTCGGAGCTTGAACGAGGTTGGGACCCTCGATCGAAAGAGATACGGATCATCGATTTCTCACAGTCAAAATCATTGTCCTCTTGGTCGGGAGATACGGCGAGCTTTAGACGGGCATGTGGGCTGGAACTTGAGAGGGTAAAGCTTTGGCTCGGCGTTGATGGTGATGTCTGACATGGAATGGCAACTGAAGCTCATGCATTCACTCGTCTCGCCTTTGCCTTTGCCTTGCCTTTCGACCCACCGAACTGTCAGCCGATGTTCGGCGTGTATGAAGAAGATCGGAGGCCGTACTTACCACTTCGCAATAGCAACGTCTCCCTCTGTGTGGGCAGTGTGTCCTGGACTCATTTCCTCGTTCTGCGTGAACGATAGAACACTACATTGCTTCATCAGCTGCTGCGTATGAGGGGACCAACACAGCGACAACCGCTCATCGCTGTTCACGACCGCATACCCGAATCCTACTCCTGCACCACCTGCTCGATCCGCCCGTCCCCGTTGAACCGATAGAAACGAACTCGCTCAACATCGGCCCATTCAACAGGCTGTGCGGAATCTAGCTGCGGCTTGTCTCTGTTCGATATCTACGGTGAGGTCGTCAAGGGTGAAAAGTGATCCGGGTTGGATCAACTTGTGGTACTCGGCATCAATTTGTGGTACTCAGCATCAACTTGTGGTACTCAGCAGGAGAGAGGGAGCATCCACAGATCACTGAGAAGAAACAACGAGAAAAACCCTTTACACTTCTTGACGCGTCCCCGCTCCTATTCAGCCTACGTCGTGTCAAACAGAGCAACGGGGAGATTCGAATATTCGAGCGACAGGGATCTGCAAAGCCTGCACCCCACCAGCAGGAACAGTCGCCATGGTATCATCTAAGCCCATTTACAAGCCCTCCAACACAGGATCAAGACTCCCCTCAAACGGCATCAACAAGCCTTTTCGGGACTTCCACTTGGATGGTCAGGTGCTTGCATGAGAGAAGAGGGAGGTAGGACAACTCAGCGTTGTACTCTCACCTTGCAGACCGTTCATCGTCCGATATCGATTGCTCCCACCCGCCCACGCCTGCGATTCTATTGAAAAGGTGAGCGAGAAAATGGTTGGAGGGGGACGCCCTTCTTTCTCTGCGTCCTTTCTCGCCTGTAGCTCCTGAGCATGATCTCCCTGATACTTTTGGTCAAACAATTGGCCCTGAGGGAACCTCGTCCGCTCCGAACCGACCTCATTCCCCCAGTCCGCACTGGCTGATGCTGGATAGCTGTTGGGAAGGTCATGGTTGACTGACCAATGTATTTGAAGCAGGACAAGGTATGTTTCTCTCGCCAGATCACCGTTGACCCATAGCCTACGTTGCTCTTTCTCGTGCCACTTCCTTGGACGGTTAGCAGGTCTTGGGCTTTTCACCTCCCTTGGTCAATACTTGCATATCTGATCCCCACCCATGTGATCCATAGATCTATGCCAATCCCACCGTCAAGAATGGGTCATAGCAGTTTCAAGTCATTGAATATTGTACTTATGTATTACATTGTGTATTTGAGCTATTATTTCATGGCAAAGGTACATGAAATGGACACTCGTCTAGTATGCAGCTGGTATTTGGTGTCTAACTGCAGTTTGCACAAAAGCGCTGAGCAGCAGGTCATCATCCGTCCCATATACGAATCGTGTATCAGAGAACCTGCATGGGAGCGGTTTGAGTAATGGTTCCTCTGACCGGCTTCTTGGATAAATGGGACACTCTGAGACGGTGAGACGGAAGAGCAGGCCACAGATATCGATATGAAACCGGCGCTGACGGACAACGCACCATCTCAGGCAACGCTCCTTTCCCACCCGCTGTGACCTCCTCATTACTCACCTCACACCCACCCTTTCTCACCTTACAAACCACGTCTGTCTCGGTACCGCAAGCTTGCGCAGCTTCGAGGGCTTGAGGGGCACAACACCCCGAGTTTACGGTCCATCATAGGAGACGATACATCCAGGTCGATGGGTTGAGCCTTGTCTCGACTGGAGTTTACATTCGCGCTGACTGCTGAACCGCAACACTTGCCCATCGAGCCATGCTCTGGCTTCGACGAGGGCTTTTTGACACGCTCACGAGCTGTGACTTGAACGCTTTTCGTGCAACAACCTGGCACGCAATTCGGCAACGGCTTGACAGAAGGGTTATACTCATGGGTGGCGGAGTGATAGCCCGTGATCCGGTCTCCAAAGTGGTTTCCGGATTTGGAGCGCTTCATCCAACATGCTGAATCTCGTCTCCAAGACATCGGCGTTATCATTGCAGCTGCTATCATGTGGAGAAGCCCCTCGAGCCATCGCTTTTATGCCGACCCTGCTATCTCGATGATTATCTCTGTTATCATATTTTCTGGCGCTATTCCTCTCAGTGCGTCTGACTCCATGCCGCTGTTCTTAGTAGTGTGGGAAAGATTTCGACCCAGAGTTTCTGCTGCAGCGAGAAAGTCCAGTATTAGAGTAGGGTTCTTCTTGAGGCGGCTCCCCGGAATGTAGATCCAATGCAGATCCGCTCCGATATGATGAGCGTGAGCGTCTATATTAGACTTTCGCAGCGCTCAAGTGTATAGATTCCCGGTGTATTATCTGTTCACGATCTTCACCTATGGCACCTTACCGAATCGTAACGTCTTGCATATTCCGATACTAGCCAAAACGTTGACCGGGTCTTATAGCGATCTTTTCGCATCATTTCACGCCGGTGTTGACAGCATGAATATTGGCGCCTACGTTTCCATCGAAAGAAAACTTCGCGCCTGCTTGTCCGCGCATGGTGTTACCCCACGTCACGATTGCTCCCGAATTTCGTCTTCTCACTCCGCCGCCGGCGCCGACAACTCTCCGACAAGGGGCTGTTACGGATGAAGGTGTTGAGACTGGAAGGACCGTAGGAACAGCTTGGCAATGCGATGCCCACTGTGGGCTTGGTCCTGCTTAACGGATATCAGGAGGCCACATGAGTATATCGATCACAGGGCTGTGTTCACGGTTGTTTTTTGCCTTTTCGCATGAGCGAGTGATGGGAGCGAAATGTCGCCCAGACTCATGCCCTTGAACCGCCTGATGTTCCCCTAGTGGCTCGATTGAGAAGCCCCTCGTAGATACAGTGACAGAAGTGGCGAAGGATGCTAATGACAGGGTGGGCAACTCTTTCCGCACCCGCAGACTCGGAAGGGGAACTTCGTAAGGTAAATCCATCTGCATAACTTCATAAACCATACCTGAGCGCCAGACTGCTCGCTACGACGCTGACACTACTGAGAGCCATCAACACGGCCGCCCAGACTGGGGAGAGCCTGATCCCTCCAGCCGGATAAAAGACGCCGGCGGCGAAGGGCAGGCAGACGACGTTGAATAAAATCGCCCACAGGAGATTGAGACGCTGGCGGTTGTAGACTTTGCGCGAAATTAACAAAAGGGAAGGGAGGGTTGAGAGGGACGATTTGAGAAGGACGAAATCTACACCGGTCAGCTTATGCTCGATCGTCACAAAAGCGGCAGCTTTACCAGCAGAGGCAAGGGTGGATTGAGAGCCGTGGCCCATGGCGACGGAAACGTCGGCCGCTGTGAGGGCAACTGAATCGTTGATCCCATCTGACAGTCTCATTTAGCACTTAGCGGTGTGATGCGGGCAGACTTACCTCCGACAAACAAAACAACCTCCTTCTTCTCCCCGCCTCCAAGGAGTCTTCGCCACCATCGCGCAAGACCATTCTTCTCGTACACACGCGTCCGAGCCTGCAGCTCAGTGACGACCTCGGCCTTTCCTTCCGGTCCAAGTCCAGCACGTACGCTGTTTGCGTCCATCCCGACCTCTCTGGCCATCGCTCGTGCCGTGACCTCGTTGTCTCCGGTCAGCATGATAACCTCTAAGCCTCGCTTCTTGAGATCGCCGATGACGCCGGAGGCGTCTTCGCGAGGGGGATCGGAGAGCGAAAACATTGCTGCCATAGCGTACATCTCGGTCCCACTAGGACGAAGGGCGACGAGGATGATCGAATTAGCCTTTTCCTGCCACGAGAGGATGGTCTCCCTCTCTTCGTCGTTGAGGTTGACGTGGTGAGTTTCGAGGTGTGCAAGGTTGCCGACGAGGATTTCTAGAGTAATTTCGCTGATCTTGACGCTTGCCTTGAGACCGCGCCCAGAAATCTCTTCGGTGTCGACAATATCGATGCCAGTTGCCAAGCCGAGATGCTCAACGAGCCCGACCGCGAGCGGGTGTGTACTCTGCCCCTCAACCGCGACGATCGCCTTTCTTAAGGTTTCCTGCTCGATCGGCCCCCTCATCCACCACTCATCTCGCACCTGACTCTTCCCGACCGTCAACGTCCCGGTTTTGTCCACCGCAACAATCCCAACCTGGGTCGCGCCAAGAAATGCTTCGCCTCCTCCGGCCGCCAAGATGCCTGCGTTGGCAGCGATGCCGTTCCCGACCGCGTTTGCACAAGGTACCGCCAATCCGATGCCGCATGGACAAGCGACGACGAGAGTGGCGATGGCGAATTCGAGGGCGAAGAAAACCCTACCACCTGGCTTGTTGTGATCGGTACCGTCCAGCCGGCCGGTGAGGGCGAGCGAGAGCCAGACAGTGAGGGTGATAAGAGAAAGGTACACGATGATAGGGACGAATACACCTGTGAGTCGCTCCGCTAGTTTCTCGATTGGCGCCTTGCGTGCCGATGCGTCCGATACGGCTGACATGATCTTCTCAAGCATCGTTTCCTGACCGAGGCGAGTCACACGGACGGTGATTGCGCCAGTTCTGTTTGTCGTACCTGTGAAGACGTCGTCGCCTGGACCCTTCGGAACGTGCTTCGACTCGCCGGTCAAAGAGGACTCGTCGAAAGTCGTATTGCCTGAAACGACGATGCCGTCTGTCGGCGGCAGGGCACCAGGCGGAACAACAATATGATCACCCAGCTCGAGGTGGGCGACCGGTATCGGGCGGGTCGATGGCGCATCTGTTTGCTTTAAAGCCGACTCAATGGCCTCCGAGTCCAATGGAGTGAGAGGCGCAGCAGGGCGGACAAGAAGTGCCGTCTCAGGCCTGAGCGACCCTAACAACGCCACCGCATCCGTCGTCCGACTCTTCGCGTATCCCTCCAAGCACCTTCCGAGGAGAATGAACATGATTAGGAAGACGGAGCTGTCAAAATATGTTCCCACGTTGTTGCTTTCCGGGGAGGAGCGTACGTCCAGGATGAGCATGGCGAGTGAGGCGAAGTATGAAGTGGTGATGGACAGGACAACGAGGAGATCCATGCTACCGAATGAGAAAAGAGATCGCCAGGTTAACCTTGGTGGAGGAGTTCGTCGGCGCGAAGAGGGAAGGCGGCGGCGGAAGGAAGAATAGAGAGAGCTGCAAGTGCGCTCGTAAAATAGTCTACTGGGTGTCAGAAACATGTTCACGAATTTAGAGAGATGACAAGGATGATAAGATGCATGGAGGAGTGGACTTTGAAAAGAACTTACCTTCCCACACCAAACTGTACCACCGTAGCCAGCGGCCAAAGTGCTATCGTACCCCGGTTAGCCGCACCCCAGACCGGCGTCATCAGGTCCATCCGAAAGGCGTTATGGCTCGGAAGTAAGATCATCCCCACGATCGCGCTACTCTCATCAGATCTCGTGTCCATAACCAAGCTAGAACGGAGACACTCACATGATAAACGTGGGAATGGCAAAAACGAAAGCGACGCCAAAGTGCCAAAGCAGCAACCTAACCTCCCTCTGCTGTATCTTATGACCCCTCTCGGAAAGGCTCTCAGACTTGATGACATCAGCATGAAAGCCGGGCGAGACCCCGGACAGGCCCTCGAGGATGCTGCGAATGGTCAACGGGCCTGGACGATAGGTCACTGTGGTTTTATGCGTCGCGATCGATAAGGGCGAGTACGAGATCAGGAGGAGGGAGGAAAGGTAGGCATTGATCTTCTCCGGGCAGGCAGGGCAGAAGATCCCCAACACGCGTATTGATATCGTGCGCGTGTCCTGCAGTATCAGCGAAACGGACAGGAGGTCGGTCGAAGCTACTTCGGCGCCGTAACCTAAGTCCTCGATGGTCGCAACTAGCGTCGAAGCAGATAGGAAGTCGGCATGGACGATCGTACCGCGATTGCCAAGAAGGTCAATGTTCACCTCTTCGACGCCCACGAGAGCTTTCAAACCATTCGTAAGCGAGGTCGAGCACGAGGCGCAAGTCATGCCCTCGATTGACACTACCGTCCTGCGCCGCTCCTTCTCGTCCTTGACTGCTCGCGATTGAGACTGCTCGACGGAGGAGATGACCTCTGCATCGAAACCGGTATCGTCAATGATCTGCTTGACCTCGGATGGAGTAAGCGCGGACTGGTGCTGGACTACTGCGCTGGAAGAGAGAAGGTTGATGTCGACGTTGAGCACAGAGGGGTACGAGAGCAGGATAGAGCTGATACTCCCTGTACATGAAGCGCATGTCATGCCTTTGATGGACAGCGTTGTGCGCGCAACGGACTCCTCCGCAGGCTTGACAGGCACATTGAGTTCGGGAAAAGTCGAGGTCACAGTCGCTTCGAAGCCCGCATCTTGCAACACTCTAACGACCTCCTCAGCCGTGAATGCGGGATCGTGAACCAGAATCGCCGATGACGCATGAAGATTGATATCGACTGAGATCACTCTATCGTCGCCCTTGAAGGGTGCGATGATGGAAGGAGCGCCAGAAGCGTAGGTCAACCCGGATACGAAAAGGGTGGTGCGGATTAGCGTGGCGGCTGTGGACGTGGACGATCGCGGTGAAGCATTGGCCTTCTGGGCCCATGAAGTTGAACCGCACTGACACGCCTCGCAATGCTCAACGTGCCTCTGCCTCCTCTTGTCCAGAAACTTCTTCGCCGGCTTGTCCTTCCTCCATCCAATCTTTTCCAGCCAGCTTTCTGTCAAGTCGTCATCGTCACCTTCATCGATGACGAAAAATCCCCCTTCATCGAGGAGCGTTTTTTTTACTTTTCCCACCAGCGTGTCGATTGTCAAGTCGGGTTTGAGGCGAGAAAGCGCGAACGAAGTATCGACAGAGAAGGTGATCCGGTGTTGCAGGAGGGAAACGGAGAGGTTCTTGACCGCTTGAAGCGGCGCGAGGATGGCGGCGATAGCGTCGACGCAGCTGGGGCAATGCATGTTGCTAATGAACAGTGACACTGTGTGGTGAAATATTTTCCGATCAGCGGACGACATGGTGATGATGACGATGCAATTGGGAGATGGGTGATGACGGCTGCGTCCTGGGTTTATATCAATAAGAAAGGATTCGCGAAGGGACCGCGGAAAATGCCTCATAACTTGGCGGGAATTGCTTGACATCTCAAAATCTGATTCCGGACCGCCTGAGGGGGTTCCTACGGTCATTAGGTGATCTTTACCCCTGATTCCGGACCACCTGAGGGGGTTTTTGCGGGTCGTTGAGTGATTTTTTACTGCTGATTTGCTGAGACGATCGGCCGCGGGATTCCGATGGTGATAGAGGGGATTTATCGTCAGGAAGAGCGACGATGCGCAGAAAGGAACAGGTGTTTCCCGTCGCCCTGCTCCTTCCACGAGCACTTTTCCCCCTTGGACGCAATTTTCCACGGCAAGGGAGCGCAAGTGTATATGTATATATCCTTGCGAGTCAGCGCCCAACTTGGATCAAAAGTGCGTGTCTCCACACTTTCCGTCGCCACCTGACCATCCATCCCTTCGTGCATTCTTCTTCCCAACTTCCGGGGCGTGCAATCGCGCATATCCGCTATTCACCATGTGCTTTGTGAGTGCGCGTCTTGTATCCGTCTCCTGACCAGCGGGTCGACCGCGGCACCTCGGCATTCGATGGCAACGTTATTGGCATCTCCGACAATTGATATTTATCCGCTGACTTTTCAGTCCGATGACACGGTCCATTCGTCTCGCTATACGACCCCGGCCTACTTGTACGACGTGAAGATGCCGTGCGGCGGATGTTCAGGCGCTATTAAGCGGGCTTTGGAGAAAAGCGTTCGAGCTCGTGAGTGATCGTCCCTTGCTCCCTCACCTGCTGTCTCCGCAAATTATGCCAATTGGCGGAGCGCTCCTCTCCACTACAGCCAACTCGTTCCGCGTCTCCCTCTCCACCCAACGCGTCCTGGTGTGGGGGCCTTCCCTCCCATCCTTCGAGACTGTCACGGGAGTGATAGCAAAGACGGGTAAGGAGATTAGGGGTAAGAAAATTGTCGAAGACTTGGCGTTGTTGCCCGAGCTCGACCCGCAATAAGGGCGCACTTTTTCAAACGCGCAGGCAATCGATTTGCCTCTCGTTGAGCCTTCTTCTCCACTGCCATACTACTTCGTCCATGCATACCGTATCCAACGCCAGAAGAAGACCAAGTCAGAATACACGAAGAATATCTGCGATCCGAAGAAGCAGGGAATCGGGCTCCGTTCCAGCTCATCACAAAACCGGTCCAGAAAGTCACGGGTTCCGTCCTGATGATGTGGTGGGATTCCGTACTTGATGCTCCCTGCATCAATCTTCAACCATGAGCCAGTGCCGTGGCCCTTCATCGCAGGAGCATCCCGTTCGGGTTGCAGGCGTTGATCCTCACTGTGATCGTGTCGTCACCTAGCAGGGGATCACCGGATTGCCCCCATCACTAGCAATAGCAGATGATTTACATTCGCGTAAGGAGGATGTTCGATGACAAATACACCCCGGGTACCTTTGCACACCATTGGTCACGGCATATTGCCCGTTTGTGTCGTCATGGCGTGGTTTCCTTCAGTCGAAATGAAAGTAATAAGCATGACGTGGAGACATCGCGACGGTGTCTTCCTCTCTCGGAGGCATAGCCCCCAGCAATTTCTTTTTCTTCTTCATCTATTCGACCTGAATCGCATCGAGCCCGGGAGCTAGTGCGACATATGAGGCAGTGTAAGCGCACTCGCACCATCGAATTTTTGTGCCAGCTGTTGGGCTTTGCCAAATTATCCATAGGAGAGGTACGATGTATCGCTAGACCCCCAATTACGATGCTCACGTGAGGTCTCGGCGCAGGCAGGAGAGCTAGATTACTGTAGCGGTGATACCGGAGGCAGCGGCGCGATGGGGATTGGCATGAGCACAGAGTCCGAGAACTGGGGGAACTCATCCGGTAGCTCGATGAACGCGATCGCCATGCCAGACTGACAAGAATTATCGCGGTGATCAGTCTGTGTATCTCTTCCTGGGGAGCGTATGTACGTACAGACTGATGTGAATTGATGTGGCAGTGCAGCAGCCATACGCCTGGGTTGTCCGCGACAAAGCGTAAAGCCATCCACCCAGCTTCAGGGAGATGAGCTGTGTTCCTGCGAGTTGCGGTCGAATTCGTATTCAGCACGATGCCGTTTGGGTTCTTGCCATTATTGCTCGCCGCTTGCGCGATGGTCATATTGGTGGGGAATGTCGAGTTGGGGGCGCTGCCAAGAAGGCGGAAATAGTGTCCGTGTAGGTGGATAGGATGAGCCATGGTGTCGAGACTATCGGGGGATATCTGCGGGAAATAGGAGCGTTAGCGCCAGATATATAGAGCCTTGCGAGGGAGACGCTGCTGAATTAGAAGAGAACTCATGTACCTGGAGCAATACATCGACTATGTCCCCCTTCTGCAGCGTGAAAGTACCCGACTCATTCCTCGGCGCAAAAAGGAGCGGCGTCTGCTGGCCGTTATTCCCCCGGAAGGGATGGCCGGATTGCAGGACCCAAACCGTCGGTTGGCTCTGAATAACGTCGAGACGAAGCTCTCGATTGGATTTGGGCATCTCCTCGAGAGGATATGGGATGAGAGTCGTATCATCCAGGATTGCGGTGGAAGAGTCGATTGGTGAGCCATCGAGGTTGATCCAGGATTTGGACGTGGCGCCGTTAGGGGCGGTTGTGGTCTGCCAATCATGAGCTGAAGACAGGCAAGGCTCCCCTGATCTGTGAATGGGATACCCGCGACTCACGTTAATCGAATTATTATAGGTCAAAACAGCGATGCCTTGGTATAACTGGTGGGTCATCGTAGATGCACGAACCTTGTAGGTTTGCTGAGCTTGTAGCGGCTTCTTGACGAGCACTCCATAACGTTGACCGATGCCTATCTGGAGCGCCTAAATTGCAAGTCAGCAACAAAAAAAAACAAATGAGACAGTGCCATCTTGAGGAGGGAAGGACTTGAAGGATGAACGGCGGACGACGCGTGCGTCATAGGACTCACCTGCACCTTCTGCGGCACGATGTATACCCCGTCAGCTGAGATCACCCAGAGGTCGTGCTCGTCAATGCTGAAAGCAAGCTGTTGGGCGGCACCGGCGTGGATGAGGTGAATCATGCTCCAGGTGGCCTGGGAGGGAACAGATATGCTATAGAGGGGGGACGTCGAGTTGATGCACAGAGCGTCCATGGAGTCCATTGCCGTATCCAGGGAAGACATGTAAGAAAGGCCGCTGTCGGAGGACGTTGAGGTTAAGATGGCCGACGTGCCTGACATGGACGACATGGACGACATGAACGACATGGATGACATGGAAGACATGGATGCGGACGTCATGGATGTAAAGGACACCATCGATATCACGTCCGACATGGTCGGTGTGGAGGTCATGGTTGCCATCATAGAGCCCGGCGACATGGCGGAGCTCGACGAAATACTGGTGGCTGATATGGTACTGGTGCCTGATAGTGTCAGCGCCATGGACAAGGTGACTTGTCCAGTTCCGCCAAGATAAAACTGGCATCTTGTGACCTGCTCATGCTGTCGCTCATACCGCTGCCCATCATCATCATCGCCTCGCAGCCGAACGAATTTCTGCCAGGCATGGGAGGTGGGCATGATACCCTGCCCATCCCGTTGAAAAGGACGCTGCTGGCACAAAGAGGTCGCATGGAATCCCCCGTGGCAGCCAGCCTCAAGGCGATCTCGTCGCTTGTCTCGTGGAACCAGTCATTGACCATGAGCATCGTCGATGACCGCTCCGCATCACCGATCTCTTGGATGTCTGCGGAGTCATTACCGGTCCCCGGACACCGTCCTGATAGATCTCGCGGAGATGCACGTGATACCAATAGGCGCCATAGTTGGTGTCTGTGCCGAAGCAGTATGTCATGTTGGCGCCAGGAGGGATAGAGTACTGATGATCGCGATGGCCATTAGCCTCGTCGAATGGGGGGAGATGGTATAATTGGTTTGACTTGCCTGGTTCACGCCTGGAACCCCGTCGAATTCAGGCGTCCCAATCTGATGCAGACCATGCCTGTTCATATCAGGTGTGAGATACGAAAAGGGTAGAAGCGGAGATAGACGAGTCTTACCAATGCATGCCAATTTGAGTCACGAGCCCATTGATGACCTCGACCACCATCGTCTCACCCTGCTCGGCCGTTATGACTGGTCCGGGAGTTTGATCGTTGACCAGAAGGATCGGCCTCGCAAAACCGTCTATTGTGAGTAGGTCGCGAATCAGCGTGCGATGACACCGGGTCATCATACGGCTGGTTGCGAGGATGAAGTGAAGGCCCCAACGTCAAACTTACCTAACGCTCCATAGCTGGCGCTGATATTCAGCACGTAATTCCTCGTCGGCCCTCCAAACGTTTCTGCACCATTTCGAGGCATCGAGCCTTGCTGACGATGCGCCGGCGAGATTTAGTAAAGAAATTCCCGCCCCCAGTAGCTTCATGGCCGAGTGGCTGTAAAAGCGAAAGATATCCAAGGAGAGAGAAGGAAAACCGTTACGTTTCATGATCCAAACCAAATACTTGGCGTCAGAAGAGGCTACGTCGGAACGATTCCCCCCCGCGAAAATGACACACTGATCGACCAGTTGCAAACCCATTTCAATCCCCGGCGGCGGTTCAGAAACTCACTCAAGTCGTTTAATCCCTACAGACCGGGCTGAAAGTAGATCTCACGCGCCATTTCTGCGGTGTGTGGCACTCCCGCCCCGGCTTCCATTGAATCCCATACCAGGCATCTCCCCTTCTTGGACGGCCAGCGATCGCGTTCATGTAGGAACAGTGTGGTCGTGGCCAAAGGTTCATCCATACAAACTATTATGAGTTTGCTTGCCTTTGCAAAGGTGATGATGCGAACGGTGCCACCGATGCTTGAGAGACATTACTCTCGCATCTGATTGGACAAAGGTCGCTCGTTCATTCAGTAGTCTCACCATGACCGCCAATCATATCATGGCCATCAAAGAGTCGGTCTTGTGGATAGGTTGTCGGGGAATACATTTCCAGGCGCGCCCCGGGATGACGTAGAAACTCGACGGAAGTAAAAAAAAAGGAAGATTTCACCGATTTGCTACCGCCAATCTTCCTGACAGACATTTCAAACCTTTCTATTGCTCATGAACTAACCACCTTTGGCCCTTGTCTCTCATTTGACTATAATCGGCCCATCCCTTAGATCCGGAGCGTCACTTGAAGGATGGTGACTGCAGCCGATGTGCAAAAGCTCGCTTGGTAAGCCCTTTGAACTGTTGTCACACGAATCGGTGCGTGACTGACTGCTTCCCTCTTCCTCTCCCCACCTCGCCCTTCCCATACTCCTCTCCCGGCGTCAATCAATCCGGGAAACAAACAAACCTCCCTCACCCCGCGCAATGGTAGCGCAAAGTGCATTCGTGGTCACCGATCCGGGTCATGCTCCCATCACGACCAGCCGATGCAAGCTGTGCGGCCAGAAGGCCGTCCCCGTAAAGTGTGCGATCATTGTCGCTCTCTTCGGAGAACCAAGCGCGTCAGGATCGATTGCAGATGCGGCGGAGCGCCAGGGGCCTGTGAGTGCTATTCCCAGACTTTACCCCTTGCTTTGAGCTGGTCGATACCCTCACTCTCCCTCTCCCTCTCCTTTTACGGGTTCACAACTCATGTTCCGACTAGCTCTCGATGCTTGGAGCTGCCTCTGCCATCTCGGACTCCCTTGTGGTTGTGCCACGCCTGTACGAGGTCCCACCACTCGCCAAGGTCCCAAATCTAGCGATCATACACCCGACGAGGCAGGAAGCATGGCTCTAGGGGAAACAGCGTCACACCGGACAATGTCGTCAGCAGATGTCGATGCCCCGTCGCAACAAACTCTTCATGCGACGTCTGTAAGGTCTGGTGACCTCCAGTCCGCGCAACCTCCTGGGCTGCCGCCTCCTGGCGCTGCATCGCTTTGTATGGATTCGAATGCCAACGTGCCTCTGGGCGCCGTCGAGCAGATCCTAGGTGATCTGAGTCCACTTCGGTGTCTGGATCAGGATTCACCGCCGGTTGACCAACCTTTACCTGACTGGTCGTTTGCTTACTCGGACGCAACGTACCATCGCACTTCAGCAATCACGGCTTCGCCCATCGACCCTACGAATGGGCCCACCTTCTACCCGCTATCCCTCGATCACGGCGACGGAGGAAGCTGTCAGTTGTGCTTGGGTTTGAGGACCTTGCAGACAGCGAGCGACCGTTTGCAAAGCGCGCCGAACGCTGTCGGAGGCAGTAACCTGTGAGTTCTCCGCAGCTGGCTCCTACTTTCCCTTGGATGATCGACCAGACGAGTCGAGGATTCTTTCCACGGCAACCTGATCCCGGCTTCTCTCTCAGCGCATCAGCCCGCCCATACAACCCAGGCCGGAAAGCCAATTGCCGCCGCAGCCGCTTCCCAGTTCGTGACGAGCCGATTGGACACGAACTCTGTCGCCTTTGAGCAAACCATGGATCACCAGTACTCCGCTCGACGAATCATGAGCTCGTCTGCATTCCCGGACATCGCACTTGCCGAGGCAGGCAGGCCAGCGAAGAGGCACGTTGAGCTTGATGCACCGGAGCAAGCGAGTTCGGACATCAACGATCGAAACTCTCCCCCCTCGTCATCTTCCATTGCAAAGGTTTGTGGATACACGTCCGGCACAGGCGTATCTGCTACGCATAGCAATCCTCTTCTCAAAATGTTCGAGACCTCGCTGTGGCATCCGACGATGGCGTCCGCCGGCAACCTCAGTACGGAAGTCGAGTCACCGCGATCGCCCTGCGACCCAATATACTTTTCTGTGCCATCTAATGGCATAGACCCTTCGAGTTCGGCAACGGCGGTCTTAGAGCCGTCAACGGCCGAGGAAGCTTGCAGAGCGGCAGCGCGGAGCTTCATAGATGCTTTCATGCGATGGGAAGCGACGCGATGAACACACTGGACCGCTCTTTACCTTATCACGCTTGTGCGATAGGTTACTGGAGTCGCGACGCAAGTGTTCTTCATCCGCATGTGGAGCAATGAATCCATTCGGCTGGTTCAACGCTGTGGAGATGATATCGTCTTTCAACCTCGAAGGAGGAGGCACCCGCTTCTCCATTATTGTAGCTTGCCCCATTTATGCAAGCTCATGGGTCATATATGAGTGTACGGGCAGAAGCAAGGCTTGTGTTCGTAGTCTGATGCGTGTCCTCTTCCCATTCCACCCCCTGTTTTGCTTCCGTCACTAGACAGCTGCACGTGTAGGTCACGCAGGTGCCCAATACTTGAGGAATACACAGACCGACTCCATCGAATTCATGACGTTGCCAAAAAGATGCTTTGCCTTCCCGTGTCATAGACAAAGAATCCCATAGTATGCAAATGAAGAATTGTACGCTGCACAGGTTCATATCGGCTTGAATTTCAGGTTGTAATTAATGATCTCGCTGCTGGTTCTCGTACGCAGATGTTTGAAGCATACTTTCAGCTTCTCAATACTGTCTTCAAAGTCGTCCAATGAACTCCCAGGTCAGCAGTCGTAGGCAGCGGAGGGTGCTGAGTGCCTCATGGTGCTCCCTGGCACTGATGACAGCAGAAACTAAGACTCCATTCGAGATAGACGTAACATTGGTGCGGATATTACGACCATCTCCACGCCCGTCTGCAGTTCCGCGGGACAGGGAATCAATCAGGGTGCTGTTGAGGGAGCGATTGATAAGGGTCGAGCGAAGGGATCATAGGAAGGCGTCCAGAGTGTGATTGTCCTCGTAGGATGCGCTAAGAGACTTGTTAGCTCAGTGCATTAGTAGCACACTCTACCGACATCGACTTCACATCGACACGTCTCGTCCGGTTTACTACCAATACAAATCAACATCAATCGTTCGGATAAGTCAGGCGGTGATAGCATATCTAAATCGTTCGGTGAAGTCCCAAAACTACTGGGCAAGGAGAACTATGGGAGTCAGAGGATCACGCTCGCTCTCTCACTCACACGCTCAAGTTCGTTTGTGGTCCCATCAGCTACCTTTCCCTACCCAGTGGATTCCTCCATTATTCCACTTCCGGTCGATCAAGCTCGAGCAAATGCGGACTGGATCGATCGGGATCATCAGATTGCTGCTGCCATCCTCTCCACCACAGATGAGTCCATCCTCACTGCTCACATCCATCTCCTTGGTGTCAACACCGGTCGTGCTCAGGCGGTCTATTTCGAGCTCGTCCGGGTTTATGGCAATACTGGCGCTCAGTACTCGTTTGCGCTCGGACGCAAGTTCATTGACAACAAGTGCAAGGGGGAGAGGATGTGGAGGCATGGGTGAACGAAGTGCAGGCGCAGTATCGTGAGCTCAAGCTCTTGTCGTTCGACCTTGATGCACTCTGTGTCAACGTCATGCTTAACGGTCTACCCGAGCGATTTGCATCATTTGTCGATGGAGTCTGGACCTCGAGCGAGAACCCCAGCATTGAGGATGTCCGAGTTGCTGTTCCACGAATCAATGCTGGGCAAATGAATCGCACGAACGACAAAGCACTGGCAGCAAAATTGAGCGGGCTGGAGATGCTGTCCGGTGAGAGCGAGTTGAAGGCATTCTATGCTGGATTTAGGAAAGCTGGGAAGGGACCTAGTAAGGAACACCCTGCGCTCGATGTCAATCGCACGAACACTGGGTGGTGGACTGTCCACGCCCTCCGACTACAAACGAGGGATCTGCTGGAAGGCAAGGAAAGGGAAGAAGAGGACAGGACGTAAGGCGAGCGCACAGGCGGCCATATCGAACACTCCCTCAACCCTTTCAA
>JAABUH010002008.1_pt1 | contig 20681 bp, 22 predicted proteins | sample 5559121 | NCBI WGS metagenome assembly JAABUH01 (sample SAMN10711871, study PRJNA513364) | rock metagenome | isolation source: Antarctica rocks | place: Antarctica: Victoria Land, Battleship Promontory nord | collected 2015-12-28
GAAGAATCTCTTGCAAATAGAATGATGAAAATGAGTGTAGAATCGAAGAATCTCTTGCGATCTAAAATGATGATGCAAATTTGAAGAATCTCTTGCAAATTTTCCTTACTGAATAGATTGTTTCATATCATCTATTCATCGATAGCAGAGTAGTAGATGATGAGCATTTATCTAATGTTAGAAACCTGTCTAGAGCGAGTCAGATAGAGATGTCATTTAACTAGAAGATAAATGCTAAGAAAGAAAGATAGCTACAGGAAAGAAGCTGGCTACATATGTGTGTTTCTCAGTCGACGCTAGGCTCAATAGAAACTAGTCAAGGTGACGAAGCGAGAATAGGCATGACAAGGCTAGAAGGCTGAGCCTGACAAGGCTAGAATCGTGACACAAAAGACTGAATTGCATGAACATTGACAGATCATGTTTGAAGAGCTGAATTTAAAGAAAGCTTGAACTTAAAAGAAAGCTCAGACTCAAGAGAAAGCTCAAGCTTAAGAGAAAGCTCAAACTCAAAAGAAAACTTAAGTTAAAGAGATAGCTCAAGAAGAAACGAGACATTCAAAGCTACTCAATGATGATGATGATTTGAATGAGATACATTGAATGTGTAAGTGAAAAATGACTCGTTAATGAGTTATAAAGCTTGTTTGATCTGAATGATTTAATTCAACTTCATCTGCTTCGACTGTTTCTTGAGAATTCATTTCGTTGTCAGTTCAAAAGTTTATTATTTTCTCAGCTCAATCATCTTCTTCGTCTGCTTCATCTGTTCAAGAAACTCAAGAATTCGTTCAGTTGTCAGCTTCAAAGCTCACTGTTTCTCTCTCTTGTTCTTCATCTAGATTTTCAACTTTGTCATCTGCAAGCTCATCTCTTCGCTCGTCATCTGCTCAAGATTTGCAGCGATTCTTCACTCAAATCGCTTCTCTTTTCCCAGTCTTTTCAATTCTCACTTCAGTCTTTGTCTCATCTGCTCAATTATCTGCTCGAGATGCTAGAAATTTACGTCAAAAACTCAAACAAAAACTCTTTGTTTCTTCATCTCGTTTCTCGTCACATATCTATCTTTCTCATGACTCATCTTGTGACTTATTTCATAACTCATTTCACTACTCATCAGCTTGAGATTCTCATTGAACGCTCACTTGAAATGTCTCTGTTTTCTCATATAAATCATCTGCTTGAACTCTCTCTTGTGATTCATCTACTCTCTCATTCTCTATCTTCTCATCTTGTGACTCATCTGCAAGAATCTTTTCTAGTAACTTGTTTTGAAGCTCATCTCATGACTCATCTATTAAGTCATGTTTATTCGTGAAGAATTTATACATCATGTTTCATAGACTCAGTGAACTCAGCGAGAAAGAACACACGTCACAGAGTCAAAGACAACGCGTCTTTTCTGAGCTCACATACTCAATTTCGTTCTTTATCTCTGTCTCATCATCATGTTTTCTAAAGAGATTTCTTCAAAGATTAAATATGAAACTATCTTTCTGAATTCAATAGATTCAGTCAATCAGAATTTCATAGACTCAGATCTGTCAAATGCAAAGATCATGTGTTTGAATTTTAGCATTACTTAATTTTATTTTCATTTTTGATATATAAGAAATAAGAAATAAGAAAGAAGAAAGAAAATGATTTCATAAGAAACAAAATAGTTTCGTAAGAAAAATAAGAAAATAAGAAAGAAATAAGAAAATGAGAAACTGTACAGTCAAATATTCAGTGACAGAGTAGCTCATCTACTATCTTGTAAAATCATGCGACTATTTAAAACATCTTGTCGTTCTCATATAGCTCATCATTTGATCGTACAATCAAATATTCAGTGACAGAGTAGCTCATCTACTATCTTGTAAGATCATGCAACTATCTAAAACATCTTGTCACTCTCATATAGCTCATCATTCAATTATACAGTTGAATATTCAGTGACAGAGTAGCTCATCTACTATCTCGTAAGATCATGCAACTATTTAAAACATCTTGTCACTTACATATAACTTATCATTCGATCATACAGTTGAACATTCAGTGACAGAGTAGCTCATCTACTATCTTGTAAAATTATGCAATCATTTCTACATCTCGTTGCTCTCATATATCTTGTCGCTCTCAATTTATCGTTGATTTAGTGACTATTATCTCATCTGATCGAAGCTTGTTTTAATCATTACACAATGAACTCACTAATGTTCACTGTGTAATGATTAGAGTTAGATCTTGATGACTTTATTCATTTTCATCATGTTCAAAGCTTCGCTCTAGAAATTATCGCTCTCTAACTATTGATCTACTAGCTAGTCATGTTCAAAGCTTCGTTCTTGCATCAGAAAATATTGCTCTCTAACTATTGATCTACTAGCTAGTCATGTTCAAAGCTTCATTCTTGCATCAGAAAATATCGCTCTCTAGCTATTGATCTACTAGCTAGTCATGTTCAAAGCTTCGCTCTCGCATCAGAAAATATTGCTCTTTAGCTATCAATTTACTAGCTAGTCATGTTCAAAGCTTCGTTTTCACATCAGAAAATATCGCTCTCTAGCTATTGATCTACTGACTAGTCATATATTTCATCTTCGCTCTTAAATACTTCGTCATTTAGCTATCATTTTACTAGCTATTCAACATATTCGCTTCTTGTAACTTCGCTCAAATTACATTTGTGACTTCAATCTTCGTCATTCACTTTTCGCTTTCGCCTCGCTAGTATCATAAAAGAGTCACATTGATGCTCAAGAGACAAGCATTAAATGAGTGAGAAAAGAATGTCGTGAGACAAAGTCTCATCTTTCAATGACTCATGAAACAACATTGATTCAATCGCATTTAAAGTTCATGAAGATATTAGCTACTATTAATAGAGATTTCTCGAGCACGACTGAGTTGCATCTTCAGAATTCATGAGAATATAGACTATCATTCATAGAGATTTCTCAAGCTGAACTATTGAGTTGCATCTTCAGAATTCATGAGAATATTGACTATCATTTATAAAGATTTCTCAAGTGAAGTTTTCTTCTTCATCTTTTTACTCATTTTTTGATCTTTTTTCTAGATGAGAACATCTACATAGAGACATATCTATCTATCTATTTATTTATTTAATCATCTGTATCTAGTCTATCTTTTAGATTTATCTATTTACTAGATTGATTATTGCATGTGTTCATGCTCACTTTGTTGATTTCAAAGCTCTTTATATCACATCTATACTTTATTTCTTGACAATGTTTCATCAGCTCTACATCGACATTCATATTGAATCACTTAGAAATTTTCGTAAAGTGAATCAGCTCATGCTTTGTCTTTGAAAACTTGATGTCATGCGTTTTTGATTACTGTTCGCATCTATCATAAATCTCGCTAATAACTCTGCAGTTATGCTTCATGAACTTTTCATATGTTAAAATATTAATATCATTTATGAAATCTGTGAAGCTTGTTCTCAATCTGATGTTATCATATGCTTTTAACAAGTTCACGTTGTAGAACAGATATAATACTGATGATAGTGAAGAATCTTGTGATATGTCAATGTTCACGCTGCGTTTCATCGTCATGTAATCATTGATTGTGATCGTGATGCGTTGATCTTTCAGAAAGTTCTTTACAAATTTGAAAAGCAGTCTGAGAACTCTTCTCTTTTTCAGATCATGCAAAAGTTTGCTATGTGTTACATTGTTGAATGCACTCTTTTCATTCAAACTCAGCAGTGAGACTACTCTTCTTCTTGTATCACTTCATACAATGTGTATCTTTTCTATAATCAGTTGCAAAGTTGTATTTATTAATCTGTGTTTGTAAGCTTTCATTTGAATGTTTAATATTAAGTTGCATGCTTCTACAATGTTTTGCAGACGTTTAAATATGATGAATTTCAGTATCTTGCTCAGCGTGTTGAATAACACAATTGATTTATATATCTTTGCATTAAAGTAATTCTTCTTATCTGACTTTTGCATCGCTATTGTGATTACGCTCTTGAATTGAGTTGACTGTATTTTCTTCTGCAAACATTTTTCAAAAAGAGAGCATATTTGTTTTGATGTGTTGTTGACGAGTCTACGCATTATTTTATTTATATATTTTGTGTGTCTTGAAATCTTGTTGAGCATTATTTTGTAAACGACTCTCTTAATCTTGCAATGTGTCAGCGAAACATCATTCTCAATCAAGAATGAATATTCAAAGTCTTCTGTGTTCAGCATGAAAATCTTTAAAGATGATGAAAAGTGAGTCTGAAACATCATCTTTATCTTATTTTACATTGTTATAGCAATGTCAAAGCATTCTGACTTGATCAGAGAGAGAATTGTCGCTTAAGTCAATGTGTTTGTGACTGCATTTCTTGTTCATTTCGCAGTTTTGAACAGTTCTTTCAAGAATTGTTTGACATTCTGCATGATTTTTCAATATTCACTGCGTTTCTATTTTCTGATGATCTTGCTCTTTTTATCACATGCTCAAATGTACTCTGTTCAATCATTAATGATTCAACAGCTTCTTCTCATTCATTGCATGATCTTGATGATCTTCATACACTTCTTTGTTCATTCTGCTTTGATCATTTCATGTTATCTCGCTCAGAAAGTGAAAATCTTGATGATTTTCTTCAATGCATTCAGCAGTTGCTTAGTGTATTCATTTATACATCGATGTTTCATCTCATGATTCAACAGTGATTTCAACATTTGTTCTCTCAGAATATTGATGAACTTCTTTTCATTCATTGTTTTTCAGTTGCAACACAATTTTCATGCTGACTCTTTGCAAATTCTGAAGTTTATAATTATCTGTATCAATAAATGATTTGAAAAGTTTTTCATTTCTTCGTTGATTTTGCATTGTATTAATTAATTCATAATATCATCTGTCGTGAAGATCAAATTTATTGTCATTTAAGATTTCTGATAATTTTTCATAATTATGTCTTAAAATAACATCAGCGATGCATTAACATTTGTGATCATTTCAATTAAATCATTTGACAATAAATGTTGTTTTGAGTAGAATGATTTTTCTCATGTGAGATAATGCGAATTGAAGTCTTTTACAAGAATGCATTCTTTCAACATATGTAACGTCTTTTCAATGTTTAAAAGACTTTCTTTTTCATGAATGACTTTGTGATCTTTAAGTGATGAATTGTATGCTTTGTGAATGTGTATAGCTTTTTGAATCATCTGTGTATCATCTGTTAATGTTTATAACATAATTGTGTTTACATCTTTGAAGTGTCATATTGAGTGTCAAATGTTGCTGTCAATTCTCTTGTTTATGTAGAAACAGATTTTATTCTCATTATTCTTCAGTGTGAAGTTAACAGTTATTGAGTAATACGCTCTGAAATTCTCATCAAATCATCAGAATTCTTGAAGAATCAAAATGTCATAATTCTTTATTTTTTTCTCATGTAATAACACTATCATCATTTTTTCTCTGAACTTGTGAACATTGTACTGTAGTATTTAAAGCTTCTTTTGCTGAAACATTAAAATTTACATTCAAAGCTGTTTGATGTTCTCTTAAACATTTGCAATGTGCTTACTTTTCTTGTAAAATCTTCAAAAGAAGATGATATTGAAATTGATGTAATTGATGTTGATTTTAACTTATTTATTTTTAACTTCTTGACTAAATGATTCAATATAATGTTTTTGAATGTAATGATCATGCTGAATAAATGACTTTCATTTGTTGAGCATCTTTGTTTTCTCTTTAAGTCATTGTTTATCAGTGATTTTAAACTGATAGATGTTTCTATGAATGTTTTCAATGTCATTGCTTTAAGTTCTTTCTGCTCTTGTACAACATGATATAAAAATCTGTGTTTCATGACTCTCTTTATTCTCTCTTTTTTGATCTGTTGTTTATGACATTGAGAGTCAAAGATTCTGTGTGTATTTCAATACATTTCACATTTTCACATGTTTCAAGTCTGTTTATAAAAACAGTGCTTCAAGTGATAATTTAACATGCAGTAAATGCATCTTTGCTTATTTTTGCATTTGTATGTTTTATGATCATAGTCTTGACACTTTAAACATTGATGTGTTCTACAACTTGAATCATAGAACTGTGTAATTTTTATGTCAATCTCATGACATACTCTCTTGTTAATTAGCTTGTTCATCATCTCAACGTTGACTATGCATATCATCAGCAAAATGTATTTCTTCTGTTCACTATTCTTTGTGAATCACTCAACTTTCTCAATCATTATTTTCAAGTGTATGTTTTTGTTGATCTTGATGAGTGTTTTCATTCTCTTCTTCTTTATGTCTTTAAACATTTCTTCAATTTTAATTTCATGTATCATTATCTTGAAATTAACTTCATGCAGACTTGCATTCAATGAAATCTTTTTGATTCAAAAATCGTTTTTCTTTAATATTTTCTTGCTATCTTTCATCTTGACTTAAAATATCAGTAAATTTGATCATTTTTTCATAGTTTTTATATTTTTGCGTGTCAATAACATCTCATTGACATCAATTTTTCTTGCTCATTTCACTATGTTTTCTGTTGTTATCATCATGATTCTCTTGATTTTCTTTTTCTTTTTAATGAAGATTTTAATCTTGAATTTCTTGTAATGATTTTGCATTGATGACGTAATGTTGATGCTGAGAACAAGATGATTTTCAAACGATATCGTTGACTTTTCGTTCACTCTCTTTGCTCAATTATCAATGCATCTCTTCTTCTTTATGAACTTCTTTTCAAGTTTACTCATTATCTTTTTCAATCTCTTCAATTGATTCTTCATGCATCAATTGACAGTTGATGCAGCAACGCGTTAACGCGTCAACTTTTCTATTATCTCTGTCAATTTTCTCATCTTTTTTCAGAGCATCAGCTCATTGTTTCTACATTCATTGAGTTCATAGAATATTTGCAGCTTGTTCAATTTCTCATGTATATTTTTTGTCTTAATTGAATTCTTCTGCAAGATAGTAATACTCATTTCTCGCTCACTTGCTGATGTCATGTTAACAATGCTTATCATTTGTTTTTAATGATCAGAATGAAGCGTAAACATCATGTTAATGATATTCTATTGTCAAAAGAAATTAATGTTAATTTAATGCTTTTCAATTATATATTTTATTGATTTGATTTGATTGATTGAATTATTATCAAAGAAAGCATTAAATTAACATCAATCTCTTTTGACAATAATACATCATTGATATGATGCTTGCACTTCATTCTGATCATCAGAGACAGATGATGAGCATTATCAATGTGATATCAGTGAGTGAACGAGAAGTGAGTATCATTATCTTGCAGAAGAATTCAATCAAGATGAAGAATATTCATAAGAAATTAAACAAGCTGCGAGTACTCTATGAGTTCAATGAACGTAGAAACAACGAGCTGATGCTTTGAAGAGAGATGAGAAGATTGATAGAAATGATAGAAAAGTTAACGTGTTAACACATTATTGCATCAATTGTCAATTGACACATGAAGAATCAGCTGAAAAGATTGAAAAAGATAATGAGTAGACTTGAAAAGAAGTTCATGAAGAAGAAGAAACACGTTGATAACTGAGCAAAAAGAATGAATGAGAAGTTGATAATGTTGTTTGAGAATCATCTTGTTCTCAGCATTGACATTGCGTTGTCAATGCAAAATCATTGCAACAAATTTGAGATTAAGATCTTTGTTAAAGAGAAAGAGAAAATCAAGAAAATTATGATGATAACAACAGAAAACATAATGAAGTGAGTGAAAGAAATTAACATCGACAAGATGTTATTAACACGCAAGAACATAGAAATTATGAAGAAATGATCAAATTTACTGATATTTTGAATTAAAATAAAAGATAGCAAGAAAATATTGAAGAAAAATGATTTTTGAATCAAAGAGATTTCATTAAACATAAGTCTGTATGAAGTCAGTTTCAAGATAGTGATACATGAAATTAAAGTTGAAGAAATGTTTAAAAACATAAAGAAGAAGAAGATGAAAGCATTCATCAAGATTAATAAAAACATACATTTGAAGATAATGATTGAGAAAGTCAAGTGACTAACAAAAAATAGTAAACAGAAGAAATATATCTTGTTGATGATACGCGTAGTCAGCGCTGAAATGATGAACAAGCTAATTAATGAGAAGATATGTCATGAGATTAACATAAAAATCACGCAGTTTTATGATTTAAGTTGTAGAACACATTAGTGTTTAAAGTATCAAGACTATGATTATAAAACATATGAATGCAGAAACAAGCAAAGATGCATTTATTGTACGTTAAATCATCACTTGAAGTACTGTTCTTATAAATAGATTTCTGATTCAAGATATATGAAAATGTGAAATGTGTCAAAATATATACAGAATCTTTGACTCTTAATGTCATAAACAACAGATTGAAAAAGAGAGAATAAAGAGAGTCACGAAATACAGATCTTTATATCATGTTGTACAAAAGCAGAAAGAACTCAAAGTAATGATATTAAAGATGTTTATAAAAATATTTATTAATTTGAAATTGTTGATAAACAATGACTTAAAGAGAAAACAAAGACGTTCAACAAATGAAAGTTATCTGCTCAGCATGATCATCACATTTGAAAACACTATATTGAATCATTTAGTCAAGAAGTCAAAAATAAATGAGTTGAAGTCAACATCAATCATATCAATTTCAATATCATCTTTTTTTGAAGATTTTACAAGAAAAGTAAGCACATTGCAGATGCTTAAGAGAACATCAAACAGCTTTGAATGTGAATTTTAATGTTTCAGCAAAAGAAGCTTTGAATATTACAGTACAACGTTCACAAGTTCAGAGAAAAGATGATGATAGTGTTACTACATGAGGAAAAGATAAAGAATTATGACATTTTGATTCTTCAAGAACTTTGATAATTTGATGAGAATTTCAGAGCGTACTGCTCAGCAACTGTCAATTTCACGCTGAAGAATAATGAGAATAAAATCTGTTTCTACATAAACAAGAGAATTAACAGCAACATTTGACATTCAACATGACACTTCAAAGATGTAAACATAATTATGTTATAGACATTAACAGATAATACACAAATGATTCAGAAAGTTATACATATTCACGAAGCATACAATTCATCAATCAGAAATCATAAAGTTATTCATGAAAAAGAAAGTCTTTCAAACATTGAAAAGATGTTACATATGTTGAAAGAATGCATTCTTGTAAAAGACTTCAATCTGCATCATCTCACATGAGAAAAATTATTCTACTTAAAACAACATTTATTGTCAAAAGATTTAATTGAAATGATCACAAATGTCAATGCATCATTGATGCTATCTCAAAACATGATTACGAGAAATTATCAGAAATCTCAAATGATAATAAATTTGATCTTCACGACAAATGACATTATGAATTGATTAATATGATGCAAAATTGACGAAGAAATGAAAAACTTCTTAAATCATCTGTTGATACAAACAATTATAGATTTCAAAGTTTGCAAAGAATCAGCGCGAAAATTGCGTTGCAACTGAAAGATAATGAATAAAGAAAAGTTCATCAATATTCTGAGAAAACAAATGTTGAAATCACTATCAAATCATGAGACAAAGTGTTGATGCATAAATGAGTACACTAAGTAATTGCTGAATGCACTGAAGAAAATTATTGAGATTTTCACTCTTTGAGCGAAATCACATGAAATGATCAAAGCAAAATGAATAAAGAAGTGTATGAAAATCATCAAAAGCATGTGACAAATGAAAAGAAGTTGTTGAATCATCAATGATTGAACAAAGTACATTCAAGCATGTGATAAGAAGAACAAAATCATCAGAAAACAGAAACGTAATGAATATTGAAAGATTATGCAAAACGTTGAACAATTCTCAAGAGAACTGTTCAAAACTGCAAAATGAGCAAGAAATGCAATTACAAACACATTGACTTAAGCGACAATTTTCTTTCTGATCAAGTCAAAATACTTCAACATCATTATGACAGCGCAGAACAAGATGAAAATGATGTTTTAAACTCATTTTTCATCATTTTCAGAGATTTTCATGCTGAACACAAAAGACTTCAAGTACTTACTTTTGATCAAGAATGATGTTTCGCTGATGTATCATAAAATTAAGAGAGTCATTTACAAGATGATGCTTGACAAGACTTCAAGATACACAGAATACATAAATAGAATAATGTGCAAATTTATTGACAACACATTAAAATAAATACACTCTCTTTTTAAAAGATATTTGCAGAAGAAAATACAGTCAACTCAGTTCAAGAGCATGATCACAATAGTGATGTAAAAGTTAAACAAGAAAAATTACTTTAATGCAAAAATATATAAATCAATTGTGTTATTCAACACGCTGAGCAAGATACTGAAATTCATCATATTTAAACATTTGTAAAATATCATAAAAGTGTGTAACTCAATATTGAATATTCAAATGAGAGTTTGCAAACACAGATCAATAGATACGACTTTGTAACTGATTATAAAAAAGATACACATTGTATGAAGTGATACAAGAAAAAGAGTAGTCTCACTGCTGAGTCTGAATGAGAAAAGTGCGTTTAACAATGTAACACATAGCAGACTTTTGCATAACATGAAAAAGAGAAAAGTTCTCAGACTGCTTCTTAAATTTGTGAAGAACTTTCTGAGAAATCAACGCATCATGATCACAATTGATGATTACATGATGATGAAATGCAGTGTAAACATTGACATATTACAAGATTCTTTGCTATCATTAATATTATATTTATTCCATAATGTGAACTTGTTAAAAGCATGTGATGACATCAGATTAAGAATAAGCTTCACAAATTTCATAAATAATGTCAATAACTTAACATATGAAAAGTTCATGAAGTGCAACTGCAAAGTTCTTAATGAGATTTATGATAAATTCAAACAGTGATCAAAAATGCATGACATCAAGTTTTCAAAAACAAAGCATAAGTTAATTCACTTTACGAGAATTTTTAAGTGATTCAATATGAATGTTGATGTAAAGCTGATGAAACATCAGATTGACTCAAAATCAAATATCAGAGTTTTGAGAATTCAACTGAACTTTAAGCTGAGATGAGTAATTCACATGCATCATGTTGAAGTAAAACTAGTGATTAAATAAAAGATTATGCAAACAATCATTGAGTTTACTTAAAACTCATCAATGACAACGAAAAAGTAAATATACTTCATGATGATGCATTCTCTGCTTAGTCACGAAGTCATCATATGATACATGTTACAGAGAATGAAGAGTCATTGAAAAGATCTGAATGTTAAGCTGAGATCAGTACAAGAAAGAGCATTGTGACAAATCATTAATGTTTATCATGCAACATTAACAAAGACTATACAGATAGAAATAAACACAGCGTTGATAGATAATCATTTACAAAAGCTTATACAAAAGTCAATAATGAACATGAATTTTTGAAAATCAGATGAAGTTATTGAGATGATAATGCATCGAATTTGCAACAACTTGATACTCAAAAGAGATTGAAAATCAAAGCTGTGCAAGACATTTCTGCAGCTGAAGCAAAAGTGAATGAAAGAAACACTTAAACAGATGAAGATGAAGTGAAATCATTTTTACATGATAACTTTCTGATCAGAGTCATCAAGAATAGTTATAGTCATAAACAAGAAAATGTCAATAAGTCAACATCATCTCAACACATTCACATTGAAGCAAAAAGTTTACTTAAATGATAACAACAGTAAAGAAGATGTTACAATGACTGCAATGAGAATTAACTGAGAGTTAAATAAAAGATTGAGAAAATTGACTTTAATCATCACTCATCATGAAAAACTGAAAAAATTGATCGCGAAAATGAAACATCTTGCAGACGTAGCAACAGAGAATTGAAAGTGTCATGAAAAGATATACAAAGTATACAGTGATAGTCAGACTTCTTTGAAAACAGTGAAAGTTATGATATCAATAAAAGATCAGACACGTTTGCAATGAGTTCAAATTGCACATGAGAGCATTCAATCTTAAAAAGTCACGCTGAAGTTACATTGAGTGATAAAACATGCAGAAGTACTTGAAAATGAAGTGATGAACAAGATGATTGACAATGCACATAATTTGTCTTTATTGCTGACTGAGCATCAACGCATTGAACTGATGACAAGATTGATGCTCATACAGAAATAGATCAGATAAACATAAAGAATAATCTGAAAAGAAAGATTCAATGCAACTTATTTTCAATATTTGACATCAGAGATGACACATCGACATCTGCAACTGCACAAGAATCATGCAAAGTCTCATAATGCATTATTGATGCAGTTATGCATCAAGAAAATTGACTTCAATCAATTTCTACATGAAAGATGAGTACTTGATATCACTATGATGATGTGTGAATGCAACAGAGATTAAATGTCGATCAAGCATATTTTATTAACATGTTTCAGATGAAAAGTAGAACAAAAAGCAATGCAATGAGAAGAGAACATCACGAACTTGAGAAAGCTCTTAAAAATTATGAGCGCAGCAATGATGATCATTCAAATGATACTTTCAATGAGAATACTGAATCAATTTAAAGCTGTGATATCATTAAAGAATTAAATGAAAGAGAAAGAAAATAAAGAAGAAATAGATTTATAGAGTTTTTGCATTGAGAACAATTATAGTATAGAGCGCAAAAAGAAGCGATTTTTGATGCAAAAAGAGCGTTGTGCTAGCGCAGCGCTCGCTACAGTATATAAAATCTTGCATAAATTTATAATGAGTGTTGAATTGAGTAAGAATTAAAAAAAATTAAGATTATTTAAAACATCAATGATTCATGTTTTAAATTAAGTTAATGATCTGACATCATGATACTTTTAAAGTTAAAGTTCTTCTCTTGATTTGATCATGTGAGAATGCATCTCATTAACTATGAACAATGCATATCTGCAAAACTAGCTTGCAAGATTAGATTGAAGAAACTAACAAGTGAATAAAGATAATGACTTGACAAAAGATGAAAACTCTGCAAGCTTTCACTTTCATTTCTTAACAATTAGTTTTATCATTGATAGAGTGTTATTTTATTATCTTTTACTATGCAGTTTCACATAAAGAAATTTCGTCATCTCACAGTTTTAATTGCTTCATTTGCATGAAGCTGCTCAGTAAAAGATGTTAAATGCACAATAACTTATTAAAAGTTGCATGATCGAAAGAAATGATAATTTCTCTCACATTGAAAATTCATCATTTCATTAAAACAGATTTGAGAATCATGCATTTGAACATGCAAATGAGAAGTTCAAGTTGCAAGAATTTAATGAACAGATAAATTATATTTTTTAACAATCAGCAAGCGAAGTACGTAAGCAGTTAAAGAATCTGAAGACACAAAACATACTGCTTGTCTTGCAACTTTGCATATTGAAACTCAAGCAAGAAACTCAATCAATTTCTGATCATTGATGTTAACATAGTGATGATCACTATTGAAGCAATGCATGCAAGCATACTAATTGATCTTGCAAGTTTAAAGAGCAAAGCATCATGAACTACAACTTCTTGATGTTCTGACTGCAAGATTGCAAAGACTTCATAGTCGTGATATCATCTGATTTCATCATGAAAGAAGAGAAGTTGCAATGATCTAGATCATACTTGTTAGAGAAGTTTTGCAATCAATGATGAGATCATGTGATGAGCATGCACAATCATGATGAGATACTCAACTGAAAGTACTACATTAAATACTTATGTGCTAAACTTAGCAATTCTGAAATTCATAACTTTCAAACAAAATGTTGACTTGAGACTGCGAAGCAGCGAGCTGATTAAAACATCATGAATTTCAAGCAATATTTTATCAGATTGTATGCAGATCTGAACTATCATATATTTAATGAGACTTGCATGATGTACTTGCGAATGAAGATTAACAAAATTATCATGAAAGAATCTCTTTGCATTTCATACATCTTTATCAATTATGTCAATTTGTTAAAGCATTTTATAAACATTGACTTGCATCTGTGAAACATTGATGCATTGTCAAAGTTACATTCGCAGCAAAGTGAGAGTGCAGCATCTCAAAAGGGTTTTCAATTCTTGCATGAGAAGACGAAGTCTGTCGCTGCAACGAAGAATTCAAAGTTCTTTGCTTCAAGCACGCAGTTTAAAGACGATGTGACATTCAAGTTTAATGAGTTCAAACAAGATGTTGCTTCATTCAATCTTACGTGCTGATCATGCAAGAAAATGAGACACAAGATTAATAATTCAATGTGTTTTAACTATGCATTCAAACAAAAGACTCATAATCATGATGAAAAAGTGAGAAAAGAAAAAGTCTGATGTTCATCATTGAATCATTAAATATAATTATGAAAAAATAATTGTTACATGCATTGATGATATCAGTACTGACAAATGTCTCTGAGAAAATACGTAAAGCTCACTGTCTTATTGACTCTGAAATTGAGCGAAATTTTATATTGCAATCATAAGTAAAAGAGCATAAATTATTGAAAAATTATGCAATTTTGAAACAAATTCAAATGATCAATGATTGTTGAATTCTCTGCTATGATATGCATTAAATCGATATCAAGTTGATCAATCACAAGAAAGTTTGCAAGAGCTGAAACATTAAGTTTCATGCTGTGAACATGCAAGAATATGATATGATTCTTGATTATTTATGATTAGATGAGATTGACTTGAATATTCGTTGACGTGAGCGTCGTTGATCATATCAAGAAAACAGCACTTAACGTGCAAAACAAATACAAGTTAGTCTATGCAAAACATTGAAATTTGTCAAGCTGACAATGCTTGCAGCTAAGAAAAGAGAAGAGACTTATATAGCTTTGCTTTATCAGCTGCTATTTACAGATGACTTATTGCAGAATGCAGATCATCAAACTGCAAGATGCAATGCGCTTCAAGCGAAAGAATCAAAGATACTCTCTGTTATTCAAGATTTTAAGAAAGTGTTTTCTAAAATTCTTTCTGATAGTCTGAATACACATGATCAGATGAAACATTTCATTGATTTGATGAAGAGCAAAATGTCTTGCATCGAGTCTATTTATAAGATGACACAAGATGAGCTCGCTGCAATATGAAACTATCTAGACAGTGTGCTAGAGAAGAAATGAATTCATTCATCAAGTAGTTTTGCAGAAGTATCTGTGTTGTTTGTAAAGAAGTTGAATGAAAGTCTTCATTTATGCGTGAACTATCATGATCTCAATAAAATAACAGTAAAGAACAATTACTCATTGTCTTTACTGTCTGAGACGCTGAATCGCTTTACTCATGCAAAACATTTTATCAAAATTAATATTTGCAACGTTTATCATTGCATTTAAATTTGTAAAAGCAATAAATGAAAAATGACTTTTCATACATGCTATGATCAGTTTGAATATCAGATGATGCTCTTTGAATTAACAAATGCTTTTGCAATCTTTCAGTTTTATGTAAATCATGCACTTAAATTATTCATGAATATTTGCTGCATGATATATCTGAATAACGTCTTAATATACTTTGAGACGAAAGAACAGCATTGAAAGCATGTGTGCAAAATTCTTCGCACGTTACTGAAATATCAACTGTATGTCAAGCTGTTAAAATGCACTTTCAATCATAGCGAAGTTATCTTTCTGAGATTCATGATAAAGCGAAGAGATATTCAGATGAAACAGTCTTGTATCAACGTAATCACTAGTTGATCTGAGCTCAAGTTTGTGAAAAACATTTTCATATTCTTGAGATTTGCAAGATTTTATCAACAATTTATAAAAAAGTTCTTTCAAATTGTCACGCTCTTAACAGATTTAATCAAGAGTGCGAAGAAGAAAATGATGCATTCACTCTTTGCAATGACATCGAAAGCAAGAAAAGCTTTTGAAAGATTGAAAGCAGTCTTTATCAATGCTTTCATTTTGAAACATTACGATTAAGATGCAAATTTTTACATGAAGATTGATGCATTAAATTGCAAAGTTGAAGACGTGCTTAGTCAGAAGAGTAAGACTGATCAATGACATTTCATTGCATATTATAGTTATAAGTTCAAAGAAGCTGAAGTATGATGAAACATGCATGACAAAAAGCTGTACATTATAGTTCTTGATTTTAAGAATTGACAACACTATCTTCAAAGTAGCAAGTGATTCATATGTGTGATAACAAATTACAATAATCTTCATTACTTTATGATGATGAAGAAGTTCAATGTACAACAGATGCATTGAGCTGAGAAATTAGCTGCGTTTAACTTTCATATAAAATATCGCAGAGACAAATTAAACTCTGCGAATGTGTTATCAAGAAGATTCAACATCATGAAATTAAATGATAGCAAGAAGAATAATGATTATTTTCTATCTACTCTGCGAAACAAACTTTGCAATCAGAAATGTCAATCTGAGCTGCTAAAGAATGAAGAAGTTTTGACAGCGATCAAACTTGCAGCATTGATGATGCAACTGAATGACATAGTCATTGTAAATACTTGAGTCATGTGTTCAAATAAGAAAGTACTCACTAAATCTTGCAGAATTTTAAACATTGCGTCGTTTCAACTTCTGATTCATCAGATTATAAAGTTGAAGAGATTTTATTTGAAGATGAGTGAATTAATGACTGTATGATTACTGAAGTTACAACAAAGAGACGTTTTTATTGCAAATGAGAAGTGATGTCAATGATTTGCATCTAGAAAGAATGAGCTTTTGAAATGAAGTATGAGAAATGATGAACTGCTACGTCGTGATCTTGCAGTTTATGTACTCAATGACTCTGCTACAAGAAATGAGATTCTGCATATGAATCATGACGATTTTGAAGCAGATCATCTTTCATGCACTCATATTGAGACTGTGATAAGAAGAAAATATTACTGATCAAAAATGCTCAAAAAGATGATGAAATATGTTTGCATCTGTTCAAACTGTCAGTGAGTGCAAGTGCATCATCATAAGCTTTATGAAAAGCTGACGTTTATATTTTTAGAAAGTGTGAATTTATTTCACATGATGATCATGAATTTCATAACAGACATGCTCTTTGCAAAGAATTCATACATCGAAAAAACAAATGATGTTATATTGATAATGATAAATAAGTTGATCAAGCATGCAATTTATATTTCAATGATTAAAGATTTGAACATCAAGAAACTTGTAAATCTGCTATGATGAAAATTCATATCTCAGCATGAAATGATGTGAAGCATTATATTGAATCAAGACTCACTGTTTATTAATCATTTTTGAATCACTTTATGTTGACATCTTGAAGCGAAGCAAAAGCTAAGCATTATGTTTCATTTGCAAATCGACGATCAAACAGAAAGACAGAATCAGATGCTTGAGCATTATCTGCAAATGTATTTCAATTACAAGATGAATAATTGATCAGAGCTTTTATCAATGACAACGTTTGCGTATAACAACAGCATACACGTTAGTATCAAAAAAGCTTCACATGAGCTTCTAAAGAAATACATTGTGAGCTTTGCAAAGACATTTGAGAACAAAGCTTTAAAGAGAAAGACATTCTTGATTACAAAGTAAGCAGAATGACTACAAAGTATCAGAGAACATCTAATGAAACTATGAAAATGAGTAGCAAAGCAGCAAGCAAAGTATTATAATGTTCATCATAAAGTTATAAGCTTTTAAATGAAAGACAAAGTGCTTCTGCAAAGTATAAACATTCATACACTTCGATCAAAGAAGAAGATTGATCATAAACAATTGAAATCATTCAGAATATTGAAGAAAATCGACATGCAAACATATAAGCTTGAACTATCTGAAAAATATGATGCAATTCACTCAATCTTTCATGTCTTTTTATTGAAACTCTGACACTTACGTGATGAGAATTTAAAGTTGCAAATCATTTTTATAGAAGAGAAAGAGAAATGAAAGATAAAGAAGATACTTGATCAGCGAATCAAGAAAGAAAAGATTAAATATTTAGTTCAATGAGTTGATTTGTCTTTCTATGAAAACTTCTGAGAATCAATGCAAAGAAGATCATTGAGAACTACAAGATAGAAAGACAAGTACATCAGTTGATTACAAAGAAGTTAAAGAGAGAGAAAAAAGACAAATCATGTAAGAATCATGATTGAGAGAGTATCAAAAGCGCAAAAATGCAAGTTTAAGAAATTAATATTAAACTACAATTATAAAATCTTACATAATATATGTCTTTTAAAAAAAAGATGATGAACGTCGTGAAAGAGCAAAGAAAAGAAGCAATCAATGATTGCAAGCGAGAATGTTGAAGTGAAGAGAAAAGTTATTTATTTGTCAGTGAATCTCATCATGCATTGCTTGCTTCAATTGATATTTACAAGATGAAGATAAAGCGATGTGATGACAACAAGAAGTGATAAGAACGAGAGAAATGAAAATCTTTATTCAACTGTTAGATACAATCTCACATGTTGAGAGAAAAAACTACTCACTCTCTCATTGTCAAAGACGAAGAATGAGATAATTTCAAGCGTAAGTGATGAGATGTTGAATCATCACTTGCACAACGTGATGCATCATCAGCTGAAAAGAGCATGAGACTAGATTCATCACGTAATTGTGCTTTTCTTTGAAGCAGTGCTCGCATTTGCAAGCACGCTCAATGAAAACACGACACATGTGAATCATCACTACATTTAGATAATGAACATAACGACAGCATCAGATCTTCTGATCATAATGATTTAACATACATCAACATTTATTAAAATACACAAAGATAAATATGTTTATCAGAAATCATAAGTTCAATCATCAACGTAATAGATGTGAAGAAAGCAGAAGAAGCAGAAGAAGCAGACACGACAGATGTTGCAGTAATGACAACGTAAAGAAGAATGTACATCTCAAGAAAATGAGCAGACTTCGCGAGCATGTTAGCATGATCTCAGTGAGCGTGAATGCTGCTACTTATTATGATAGTGATGATGATGATGATGATGTTGATACTGCTATGTCATTCATGTTAACTTATGAGTTGACTTGCATCACAACAACGTTGCAACGAAAGAAGCTTATATCATGAGCTGCAAGCTATGCAAAATATGCATAGCAGATCTCATGCTTTGTCAGTTTGAAAGAGCAGTACTCATGAAAGAGTATGCTGAGACGAGACAAGAAGAAAAGAAAGAAAGAAAGAAAGCAAAGCTGAAGAATTAATATCAACAATCTTGCACTAACTTTGTTTATGCTTATTAGCATGATCAACTCACGACACTTCTACACAGATGCTAGAATGCTGAAGAAATCATGACTATGCTATCAGCTACAAGAAGACAATATGATGCTATGAAGACTCAAAGATCAAGTCTTTAAGAGAAAATGCAATTGTGAGAATGTATCTCATCAATTATGAATGATGCATGTCTGCAAGACTAGCTTGCAAGATTAGATCAAAGAAACTAACAAGTAAATAGAGATAACAACTTGACAGAAGATGAAAACTCTGCGAGCTTTCACTTTCATTTCTTAGCAATTAGTTCTATCATCGATAGAGTGCTATCTTATTATCTTTTACTACGCAGTTTCATGTAAAGAGATCTCGTTGTCTCACAAATTGCTTGTCATGATCGACTAAAGTGATAGTCATATCATTAATTAATAGATCAAATTTATTGATCTTGATGCTCTGTATTAAATCAAAGATATATGATTCTAAACTTTCATTAAAATCTAGAAGAAAAAGATTGTTTGACATTCATGATTTTACTGTTTTTTGATGTTTGCATACTTGATAATAACTTACTTAAGCGAGTCTGCATAGTTTTGAATGAATTTGAAATTCAATTGCTTTGATTGAGTTAATTCTTTGATTGTCAGAAATAGAATGATCAAATTCAACTGCTCATATTGAGTTTTCAGAATAAATCACATTTTAGTGATGTTGTCTGCTTTGAATATATATATTCTGAATTTCTTTTCGCAGCTGAAGTCAATTATATCGCTGATTCTGTCGTTTCTATCTTTTCAATGTTGAACATCAGTGATATACTTCTTTTTATCTGCTGTTGAAACGTTGAATGACAGTGATGTCGATTTCTTCAACTTCTTCAAGATGATCATTCAGAGATCTTTGACTTTCAAGACATTGATTATATTCTTCTTTCATGACTCGTAGTTCTCGCTCTTCTTTAGCTTAGAAACTCGATAGATCTTCGAATCTTTTATTGTTGTATGATGATTGAAGTATGAAAGTAGTTCTAGAAATTTGATCGAAGGGAAAATTTCGTCTTTTGATGACAGCGAGTTCAATGCTTCTGCCCTCTGTTATTTTTCCGATAGCGAAATAGCTAATTCGAGCTCATAATCTCTTGGTATACGAGAACACGAGGGTAGAAAGACATATAGATATATTTGACTGAACTATCTAGTAGGTAGAACATGCGGGATAAAGAAGGAAGGAAAGAAGTGGGCGAAGGGTAAATACCCATTCACTAGCGCCGGATCAATGCGGAAATTACTAACCACAGGGGTAACAGTACCGTTCCCTGTTTCCAACATTTCCAACACGTATTTTGAAGACGGGCATGCCGAGAGAAATGGTCCTACCATTGATCGTGAACATGAGGGAAGAACGACGTTTCTCTGCAAAGGTTGTTGTGACCGCACACTATGCGTTTAAGAGAGGGTTGTACT
>JAABUH010002010.1_pt1 | contig 20642 bp, 17 predicted proteins | sample 5559121 | NCBI WGS metagenome assembly JAABUH01 (sample SAMN10711871, study PRJNA513364) | rock metagenome | isolation source: Antarctica rocks | place: Antarctica: Victoria Land, Battleship Promontory nord | collected 2015-12-28
TTTTTGTCTTTCATCTTGTATATTATCTGATATATTGTCTTGTATTTAAATTCTATCAAAGTAATAATAATAATATCAGTCTTTTATATTGATAGTATTTTTAATTTAACTCAGTCTTTGACATTATGAAAGATTTACACTTTCTACAACGTTTTCATACATTGAAATCTCATTTAATTATTCTTTCGCTCAAATAAAGTCATTTTACAATTTCTTAATCAACAATGAGCGTGCTGTTGAACAGTTCACTCAAAGTATGATCAAAAATCCAGTTGAGATCTTTCATGTAATGCAAGAGCTTCAAAATCAAGTTCAATAACATGATGTTATCATTTCATTTTTGTTCATCATTCTCAGTTTTTCAGTTTATATAAAATTGAATTCTCAGTCTCTTGTAATAATAACTCAGATCATTATATAAATCTTGAATAATTAATCTTTCTTTATTGTTCATCTTTTTGCAAACTCTGTCACTGTCTTCATTGCTTTTAGATTCAAGAAGCTTCTTGAAATATCTGAGTATGAAAGAAATAAAAATCAATTGAATGCATGAAAGCAGAGTCTGATACAGCACATGAACATGAACGACAATCATTATCTCTTTCATTAAGTCAAGATTATTTATGTTGAGTCATGATTCATAAATAAGAAGACTCACAATTTAATGAATTAATATTGAGTCAATGATCTTTGTATCATTTTCATCTTTGAAAATTAATGACATAAATTGTGTCATTGCTGCGACAACTCTTTCAAGACAAAAGATGCTTATTTATATTTTCGTGAAACTTTGAAGCAAAACATAAATAACTTTGTTGATTATTACAATCTTTTCTATCAAAAGAAAGAATGTTCTTTGATGAAAGATTTCTTGTTGATTGATTGTCTGAAGCGCAATGTCAACTATTTCACTTAAGTCATCATTTTCTTCTGATGAAATCTTAATGAAATTCAATCATTCATTTTTCATTAATGAATTTAAGCATTCTTTAACATCAACGAAGAGTTTCAGCAGCTTAAGCATCATCAATCTTGCTTCATCTTTGTCATTGTTTCATTCATCAAAGTCAAGAACATTTCTGCGTTGACTAGTAACTTTTTGAGTTCAAAAATCATCATTTCTGTGACTGTTGTTTTGACAGTATCTTCATCTCTTTCTCTTTCATCTTTCAATGAGTCAATGAATTTAAACTTCATCATTGTCATCATTCAAGATAAGATTCTGATCATTTCTGAAATCAAGAAAATCTGCAACAAGTGAAAGCTGTGTTACTATTGCAAATTGCAACATTCAAGCAAAATTGTTAAAGAATACTCAAATAAGAAATTCTTCACTTTGCATATCATGAATGTTTATGACAGTGATGTCATCAGTATAAATGAAGAAGTCTCGCTGTTCGCAAGAAAAGTTTAGTTTCTGAGCTAAGTCATGCTCAGAAATCTGTATATATATCATCTTGTTTACTAGTCTCAATCTTTTCACTCTTACTTCAATTCTATAGAAAGTTTTCTGCTAAATTTATCTTGAAACTCTTTGAATTTAATTTAACATTCAAAAATAGTTACATGATAGTATTTTGTATTTTATATTAAACTCAATTTAAAGTTTTCACTCTTGCTCTGATTGATAGTGAAATCTTTGCTTATGTTTTTATGAATAAATTCTTCACGCAATAACATTATTTTCTCTTGCATCAATTAACTCACTCTTGCAAACTTTAAGAATTTAATGATCAAGTCACTTTAATCAATGACATTATTCATGTTGTTAAAATCACAATGATTCTCAATGAATACATTGAAAAACTATTCTTTTATGTCATTGAATTAAGTCAGTATCTCATTATCATGAGTTTATCATGACTTCATCATTACGTCATTGATGTCAATTTTGAACACAATATTCTCATTTTGTTTTTTTCTTCTGTCTTAATCATTGTTACTCATTTCTCATCAAGATTTATGATTTTAATCAACAAGAAGAAAATTTCTTATTTGAAGTTAACAAAGTAACTTTATTTCAATCTCACTTTCAATTCACTTACAAAAAGCAACTCAGTTCATGAATTACTCACAAGAAGCAATTCAATCTACAGATTATTCACAAAAAGTAATTCAGTTTACAGATTGTTTACAAGAAGTAATTCAGCACTCAATTCACTTGCAAGAAGTAATTTAGTTTCTCATTCACTTGAAAGAAGTAACTCAGTTTTCAGTTCACTCACAAAAAGCAATTCAATTCTCAATTCACTTGCAAAAAGTGTTGCAAGCATGCATCTCTGTTACTTCTGATTAGTTTGATTAGTCTAACATAAACTAGTATAAAGCTGTAAGTAGAATTGTTGTTAACACGCTAGCGATTTAGCGTGTCTTCGTGAGTAAAACTCATGTCATGTTGCATCTTCTTTCTACTTCAGCTTTGAACTTCTAGTTAGAATACATTCATATGATTCACTCTATGCAAACTCATAACATTAGTTCAAAGCTCATCAATCTTGCTATCGACATGTAGATGATATAAAAACAAGTTACATCACTCAAACTTGAATCAGAATTAAAATTCGAAAATTGAGTTCAGAAGACTCGTTAAAAATCAAGAAATTTCTAGAACAGAACAGAAGAACATGAATGCGTTGCTTTAAACTAACTCTTTACTGAGCTTGTTGTCAGAACAGAAGAACAGAAGAACATGAACGTGTTGTTCTAGAACTGAAATCAGAAATTTCAGTTGAATTTCGATCAGCAATTTTCTATTCACACAATGATTAAAAGCACAGAATCAGAATCAGTGAGCATTGCTCGCTATGAACTTTAAAATGCTAGAAGAGAATCACTTCTATCACAGAATTAAACAGCATCAGAAGAAGAAGACATGAATGCGTTGTTGAATACAGAAGAAGAGAACACGAATGCGTTGCTTTTCAATCATGAAATGATCAAGATCAGCATCAGTACTGAATTGAATGCTTGAATAAACATTCATGAAGCAGATGATTTCATTGTCTTTATCAAGTACATATGTTGTTGAGAGATAGAATACAGATGCAATATAGAAAGTCATATCAAAGTAACAAAGAAAGCAAACAATGAACACGTGCAATGATCGTGCTAGTAGAAAAATACTGTAAAACGTGTATGTTCTCTCTTTCTATCTACAAGTCGCAATGACATCTATATGTACACTCAAGAAACACTTCTTGATTCTTCTATCATTGACTCAGATCTTGATCTCTTTCTTCTTACTAACTATCTTGTGAAAATGATGCAAGCAGTCTCACGACATTCGTTCTTCATCTAATTAGTGATTGTTTCTTGATCACTACAGAAAGAATCAAGAAGAAAACAGAAAAAGAACAGCAAGAAAACAATTTATTTGTCAACGTTTAAGAAAACAGAAAGAATACAATCTATCATTAACGTTCGAGCAATTGCTCTTGAATGCTTTCATTCATTGTCTTTCATCGACTTAATATCATTCTTGACGCAGTAGAAATAGAATTTAGATTCATAGACTGCAATCTCTGTCTCTTTCATTCTTTTATGAATTCTTCTCATCTGATTCAATGCAGATTTTCAATGAAATTCAACAAACTCTTTTACTTGCTTCAGATCTTGATCAAACAAAAGACTTCTCTTTTTCAACATTTTCATCAAATTTCAGCTTTGAAGATCTATCAGCGCGTTTGAAGTTGAACATACTTCTCGAATTTTCACGATGACAGAATAACAAAACGATACTCTCTCTTGTTTATCATTTTTTAGTTCAGAAGAGATCGCGTTGATGAGTTTTTGATCTCGTAGTGCAATCATTACTTCATTCTTAGTTTCACATTTTGCAATTTTCATGTTGACTTCATCTTTGAAAATCGCTGTGTGATAGATGAGCATTGCAATGCGTTGTTTATCAGATTTATCTCTATTATCATGTGATAAATGTGACATTCAGAAATGAACACTGTCTGCGAAGCAAGACTGATTCACTCATTTCAGATTTGATCTTTGCGAATCATTCTCATTGAACATCTCGAGTACTACGCAGTGAGTATACTCATTCATTGCTAGATTTTGCTTGATTGCTTCTTTTCATCATTTTTTCATGCAAAAATGTAAATCAAGAATGAATTCATCATCTTTGTCAATTAACTCGTCTGCAAACATTGCTGTGCTCTGAATTCAACTTTGTTCTCTATCACTCATCAAATCATTGACATTCAGATTCACATGTCTTATGAGTTCTGAATTGTTCTTGAAAGTGATTTTCATGAAATATGAGAAAGTCAAAAGATTGATTTCATGATTCAATCGAAGAGTCACAGTAATAAGATAGTACACTATATTTTGACGTACTAGTTGTTGCAACGTGATGTACATAGTCGTTCTCAATCAGTCGTGATTTGTAAGATCTAAGTTATCTCTTTGATGTCATAAGTACATGTTTAATTTCTCTCTTATCAAGACTCATGTATTGTCATTCAATATTCAATCAAACACATTTGATAGCATTAATGCATCATTTTTCTTTCACTTCTGATACTTGATCTTTTTTATGAACATGTTATGAATCACAGATGTATCAATCTTGTAGTTCTGTGATATATGTGATCGTAGTTGAAATAGTTGTAGTGAGTCAGTAAAGCGAAAGAGACGACTATCTCGACGAAATCAGTCTGTGAAAGTGACATTGATTTTCACGAAATCTAGTCGAAATCTATAGTCGTATATGATATTTATATGATCAATAAGTATTTCAAACGACAACTCATTCATCAGTAGCTTGAGTCTATTTCTCAGCTTCTGAAGATGTGAATGATACACAAACATTTCTTCATTCTTAGTTTTGAAGCAATATTCTCTCAGCAACTTCATTGTCATGATTAAAGATATTGAATCAAGATAATTGAGTCTTTGCTTTCATGTATGAGACATTTGTATGCAAGAGCATGCTCTACTCTTTCTCATCTCTCAGATATTTTCGATGATTTGATAACATGATCATTGAACTTTTGATTGTACGCTTTCTATCGCTGTCACAATGATAGCTTTCTTGCAGACACTCGCAGTATCATTCATTTCTGTTTCTAAGCTGTACTGTAGAAGAATCTTTTCATTATTCATGATTACATTTAGCAAGAAAGCAAGTCTTTGCTCATCATATTCTGCTAGCTTCGAGAACGTTAAAGCAATCAAGATAAGAAAATGAGAAGACATAAGAAGATGTATGCGTGATGTTCTTGAAGAATTTAACGATGTGAACGAAGCGATCATGTCAGAAGAGATTGATGTGACAACTCTTGATGATTGATGAAATCTTATCATCAGACTTTGCATTGCTGACATTGATGAATTAAGATCTGAGATCATTACTACATCGCTTGCAGTCAACATGAAGTGTGAGTCTTCATTCTTCAACACTATTGACGAACGTCTTAATTGCAACGACAGTATCAATGATCTTGATCTTCTTTCAAAATTGAACTGCAAAACTGTTAATGAGCTAAAAACAGTCTCGACATGATCTGTTTTCAAGATCATGTCGCTGATACATTCACATAGCAAGTCAGACTTTACTCATCTTCAGTTCATGTGATTTAGCTTCTCGTTCATTAACATAACTTTAATCTGATTCGTGATCAATTTGTTGAAGTTTGTGAGTTGTAAGAATGAAAAGATCAAAACTCGATCTTTGCTGACAATTGTCTGCATCGCTCTATGATATACTATCTGCTTCATCATTGCTCTGATCAGATGCTCATTCTGAATTCTTGCGATGATTGCATGCATTTTATTCATTGCTTCTCTTTTTATTGAATACAATGAAGAATCTTTCTTTGAGATTCAAAGATTCAGTAGCTTTAAATCTCATCTGTTCATCATGATTCTTTTTATCTCAGCTATATCTCTTCTCTCTTTTTCAATTCTCTCATGCTCAATATTCATTGTCTTTTATTCTTCTTTCTCGCTAGTTATTCTTGAATAAAGTGAGTTGTTATCAAGAAATTTCACAAAGCTGTACATCAGATTCTCTACATTGACATGTAATTGCATAATTTGATTTCGAAATTGACAAATTGCTGTCCGTCGTTCTTGTTCTGTGCACAGAGAGTTCAAGTAATTGACTAGTTCTTTTTGATCATTTATGAAGTATTTCAGATGATGCAGCGTTATCGCAGAGCTTGCTCTAGTGAGTGTCATTGAAATGATGAAAGTAAAGATAGCTAAAGAATTCAAATGAGATTCTTCTGAGAAAATGTGTAAAAGCTTTCATTGACGAAAGCTTCAATGTGAGCTTTTAATGTCTGAGAAAATAAATGTTGAGTGAAGAGTTATGTAAGATGTTTAGTCATTCTAGTGTGAGTTTAAATAACAGAAATGATGAAATACGTGAGATTTTTAAACGTTTTAATGCAAGTTCAAATAACAGAGATGATAATTATGTTGAAAGATAAAGAATATGTGTTGAGTCTTCTAAAGTTCAGCATTAGTAGAAATTGCTTGCAGTTTTGCAAATAATTCTTCTGCGACTTACGCTTGTCATAGCTGAGAGAGTGTTGATGACTTGATATTAGTAACAAATCTCTCAGCTGATTGATTGACTATTTCTCTATGCTATCTGCTGCGCATCACATGAGTTAGATTGACTTGATGTAGCATCATGTTGTCTTGTTGTGTGTTATTTAAGTCGATCTTGATATATTCTTGATCTTTGATCTTGATATATTCTTTGATATGCAATCATCGATCGATTTTGATTCTTGTTCTAAGCTTTAGCTTTAATCATTACGCAGTGAACTTTAGCGTGTATTCTGCGAATTGATTAGAATTTCGCTTTGTTCATTCGAGACTAAAGCATTTTGAAACTTTCAATCTTCAATATTGAAGTAATTCAATATTGACATTGCAGACGTCTGCATCTTCATTTTCATTCTTCTTTTCATATACTCAAGCAACTCAAAGCAACTTTATGACATTCTTAACAATTCATGATCTTCTTGCATCAACTTCGCTTCTTGACGACTCGACAGAGAAAAAGCTAATACAAGTGATGCTGTACAAGACAGTGCTATTGAAGCTGCACTCTTGAATGTGAACAATTTTATTTCAACTCAACAGAAGTCTCAGTAACAGATGCTCTTTTCAAGTTCACAGAAACTCTCAGTTAATAATGAATAAAATTCAGCGATGCATTCAAGTCTTTGATTGAAACATTGATTGCAATTTCTGACACGATTTTCTCAATGAGCGTTGTCATCGATAGATTCTGATCTTCATTCTTCTGTTTATTGCTGATCTCACTTTTCAATGCTTGATTTACACGCTTCTTCAATCTATTTTCTGCAATTGTTTCTTTCAAGATCGCTTCGTCAAGCTTTGCAATTTTATATCATTCTTTTTCAATGTTCATCTTCACTACTTGAAAAGATTTCAGTCATCTTCATGTCAATTTCAGCGTATGCATGTTGTTTAATTTGATGTCATGCAGCAGTACAAGATCATTCTTCAGAATTGAACTAGTATGAACGCGTCTGTGATCATTTCATACATCTTTGTTGATCTTTCTCATTCTTCTCAAATGCAGCGCGATCTTCTTCAAATTCTCATCTCTGCGTTTAAGTTGTTAAGCACAAAGAGTCAGTAACTCATTAGTTGTGCAAACATTGTTTTATGAAAGAATCTGTCAGATTGAAACATCAAGTTCTATAGAAAGAACGACATTGCAGTCATACAAGACACGATATGAAGTAATTTCAATGAAAATTCTCACGATGATTCTGTTTGCTCATAGCACACTGACAAAGCTTCTGACTCATCTCATGCTTTCATCGACTGTTATCTTGATCAAGACATTCACAACAGCTGTATGATCTCTCTTCACAAGATCATTCATCTGTGAATGATAAGTCAACATTATCACTTGCTTTATTTTATATTTCTCAATCAGCGTTTCTACAATTTCTTTGTTCTTCAATTCTTCGTTCATGACAAATCTCTTTAAACAGTCGTGTCTGCAGATCACATCTTTTCACAGAAATTTTGCTATTGCTTTCGAAGTTGCTGCTTTCAGAGCTCTTTCTTCTACTCATTTTAAGAAGTCATTTCTTGTCAAAACAATATAACATTTCTCTTCGCTTGAAAACATGTGAATGACATTCACTTCAATCTTCTCTCAGACTTTCAAGATTCAGATAGAATGCAGAATCTTCTTCTTTCATCTTGATGCTTGCAACTGACATTCTTCACAGAATTTTACATACATGCATGTATTCTTTTATATTTTCTTTCATCAATATCTGTCAATCATCTTTTGATATGTTCTCTTTCTTTTATGATGATCACTTTCATTATGCAGTTTTTGCAGAATATTACTGCATTCTTTTTGAAGATTCACTATTCTTTGCACAGAAGCAATCTTGTTGAATCTTTTAAACAAATGTTTATCTTGAATCATGAATTTCAACGCTTCATGTTTGAATTTTCAAAATTCTTTTGTTGACATTTTAAATGAGCGCGATAAGAAGATTAGATAACAAGCTATTTTCTTGAAATGTTCTGAATACAAATCTTTCAATATTGACATATCTTCTTCAACAACTATACTGACTGAGCAAAGATAAATGAAATTTAACTGAGCATCAATGAAATCATTTATGTCTTTCTCATGAGTCTCATCTGCATCATTTGAAGATTCTCTAAGTCTGCGCGAGAGTTCATCGAGTGCGCTATGCTTGCGATCAAGAACGTGATGAACATTAAAATCAAACAAGCGAATTCAAGCAAGTCATCATGTCATCAATGCTTCTGATAAGTCTGACGCAGATTGATTCAGTTGCATCATCAGAGTGTTAACATCTATTTCAATAATGAACTTCATGTTGTATAGTCAGTAATGAATTTTCTTCAGTGTCTTTATCAAGTCTCTGCATTCTTTCTTCTCAGCATCATATCTTGTCTCTTGCTCGTTTCATAGCTCACTTTCATATCATACGAAGTGTCGATTCTTAGAATTCAATGCTGTTTGCTGTAACATTGCTTCTCATTCTTGAAGACTTGTGTTCACAACAAGAACAATTTCTTCTGTCTGCTCAGAATAGTTCAGACTTCTCATGATTGATGCAATGATCAATGTCAGCTTCAACTTGTTCATGACTTTCTTTTATTTTCTTTCTTACATGAATTTGATCTTCTTTTTGAAGAGCTGAAATATTGACGCTGCGATCAAGATGAAATTTTCTATTCACACTTGATAATACACGCATACTTCAATGAATGCTCGAACAGATGTGACATCATGACAGAAATGTCATTCTAAAATCTTGATAATTTTGAAATCTTCTGATCTGCAATCATGAAAGTCACAAACAAATCTTACAATTTTTATGCTCAACATGCAGAATTTTGACTTTTCATCAGATATGATGCAATCGATGAGTTCAAAGTTCAAGAGTACAAAGTCAAGATTCTTAATGTGCTTCAACATAAACTGATGTACTTCTGAAGCGATCTCTGCATTATCATAGATTGTCTTCGATTTCTTTACTTCAATATCATCGAGAAAAGATCTGCATATCTCAAGAAGATTCTTCAATATCTTGATTATGACTCTGATAAACTGAGCAACGAAGTTGATGACATCTTGTGATAACGTCGTCTGTCGCAATAATCTCAGAGATGTCATGAACGCTGTGAGATCTTGATATATTTTTGTCAGCGTAATCTGATCATACTCAGAAAACAGATTTATCAGAAAGATCATAATCATATCGACGAATTCTTCGAAAAATTCATTCACGTCTGAGAACAGATCGATGTCTCTGATGATAATCTTGTTCATATTCATCGCTGCGTTGATCATGTGATATTGATTGAACTTTTTCTTGATCAGAAATCAGAGATTTTGATATGAATCATGACAAGATTTCAGTATGTCATGCTTTATTTGATTCTTGAGCATGTCTATGATGATCTGATGAAGTGTCTTAGAGATTGAGAAATTGAATGTCTGTCATGCATCATGCAATATCGTTCGAATTTGCTGCAAGAATGAGACTATGTCTTTTATCTTTCTTATTTCTGAGAAGTCTCAGATCATTGTCGCTTCTCTGTTAAACAACATCTTCAGTAGTAAATTCTTCTCTTGCAAAGTTAAAGCATCGTCACATATCATTCTCTTCGCTCGCTTCGAAGTCAATCTGAACTCTTGAGCAATTTTGAAGAATTTGAAAAACAGTCAATGATCATACTTTTCTGACTTCATCTCTGTCATATTCAATTTGATTTGAGTCAATAAGATTTGTTTTCAGTTTGTCAAATCTTCTGATATTGAGTTGTTCAACTTTGATGAATTCACAGATTGAATCTTCTGAGCTTTTCTCTTGTATGCTGTCGCTACTTTGACATGATTTATCTTCTCATGCTGACGAATTGAACTCAGATCAAATCTTCGTGTCATTTGCATCGCAAGTCTGTTCAAACGACATCATAATATCTGTGTGCATTGCATGCTATCATTTAAGCAAAATCATTGAACGAAGCTTTAATCTTTCTTTTTCTTTTCTTTTTTGATTTCAATGAATGTCTCAAAGCTTTTCAAGCGCGTTAAATCGACAGTCTTCAAGCTTACACTTCTCATCGTAGATACGCTTTCGACAGAGCACTCATCTACTCGTTTAAAGAGTTTTTCGCTTTTTCAAGAAATATTTTCAACACATCTCAATTGACAGAATTGTGCATTAAAATTGATTTAAAGAACATCATTCTTTCATCATCGTTAATGATTGTCATTTCACAAGTTTCTTTCGAAGTATTGTTGATGCATAGACGCGTCTTTCGCTCATATGATCTGCTCAGTATCAGTGTGTACTCGTTGCTTTCAATCACAAATACTGAAATTATTGATTTTGCTTCGTCAATATCGATCTTCACATCATCACAGCATTCAATGATGTTAGTCTTTGCTTCGCTGACTTCTATCATATCTAGATGAATGTCTCGTTGCATAGACAACTGAGCTCTTGCAACAAGAGTTTCAGACATAACGTTGATTTCAGCATCATTATCAAGCAGTGTCTTAACGTAAATCTCATCGCTCATCAGCACTCATGTTCTCGAACACGTCATTGCATACAGAATTGCATTCGACTTTTCGAGTGAAGAATCTTCAAATTTTACTGCTGTTACTTGCACGTCGTCAGTTTTTTTCATTTTCTTTTTCTTATGTTGTTTTACTTGAGCGTAGAGAGCTCAAAGAAGAATAGATGAATGTGTAAGCATCTGTTCAATGCTTACATCTTGCATCTTCTGATTCACTATAATATGCATCACATCTTCTGTGTCTATGCATTTCTCTACTATGTTTTGCGTTCTCTTGTCTCGATTGTCTGACTCTATCTTGCTGTCATCTGAATTCTTTCTCGTTGATTTCTTCGTTGTTTTTATCATTTTCTCGAAAACAGCTGCATTTTGCATGATCACATTCTCACTTGTTCGCTTCTTCAAGAACGACTTCAAAATCGACAAATATTCTTCAGAGTGCAAATTCTTCATGCTCGACAAATGTTCTTCTTTTCTTACTTTTTTTCTTCAAGTTCAATTTGAACTCGTTCTCTGTTGTGTCGCTGTTTTCATCACATTTTCATCTCACTTATAGTTGTGTTGAGCTGTGACAATCATTACTTCTTCGTTTCATTTTTGTTTCTTATCTGTGTTCTCTGCTTTCTTCATGATCATTGCTTTTACACTTGTCAGTCTGATGACATCAACATGTTCTACTCTCATTTGCTGACTCTGTTTCTTCAAAGCATTGTCAATCAGTTCTTTCTGAGAACAACTCAATGTGAAAGATGTCAATCTGTCACTTCTTTCAGCAAGTTTCATTCAAAATCTGTTTGTTTCATTTACATGTATCTTCTCTTTTGTCTTATAAATATTCAGTTGATGATATCTAATCTTCTGACATTCTATTTCTTCACAGAAGAAGCATTCTTTCATTCTAAACATTGAAGATGCTCGTTTACTTCTTGAAAGTAAAAATGATGATGACATTGACATTGCTGAACAAGCAGACGTGATGAGTTCATGTGAGACATCAAGACAGATGCTGTCATGTTTTGCATGAAAGATTCAATCTTCTTTGTTGCTGTCTGCAAAGAAAGCATCATCGTTTCAAACTTATTTATCATCTCATTCATTGTCGTATCGCTGAGCTATGCTACTATCAAAGAATCGAAGAACTTGTTTGACATCGTTGATCGCTTAATCTGATATTTGTTCACAAGCTTGCTGAGATCATCGAAATTCTTGATCATGATCGAGAATTTCAACAGTGCTTTGACAAAGTCACAGTAAATCACTATTGCGTCACTAGCTTTCTTGAAGTTCATGAAACTGAGATCTTCAGAATTGAGTGCACACTTTCATACAATCTTTTCGCTTAGTATAAATGAAAAACTCTTGACAAATCAGCAGCATCTGATATACTCATTTATTTGCTCACGTTTTATCAACGAATGCAATATGCTTTTGTATTGTTGACTGTACAGCTTCAGATCATTCTTCATGATATGAGACTTATTCTTGAAGATTTTCAGAAAAATTCAAGAATTCAGCTGTTGATCAATGTCATCTTTCTCATACTTCTTCTTTATCGTCTTCTTCAGTTCTTGTCAGTTGAAGTCAATATATTCGATCATAATCTTGATGCTATCATCAATGATCTTGTCGCAGTATCTAGACAGCTTGCGAAATCGATCGATCTGATTCAGCTTATAATCATCACAGAAGTCTTCATATCTTTCTAGAAAATCAGTCATGTTCTTTTCTTCAAAATACGAGACTTTTGAAGTTTCGAGCGATGACATGAATGTCAGATATTTCAGAAACAACATTGTGATCATGTCTATTTCTGAGCTGACTCGAGAGCTGATGAGCGTAGCACTCGTGTCTACAACAGATGTTCTCAATGAGCTTGTCATTTTGTCGCTGTGAGTTGATATTGAGAGCTGTGAGAATGAAATACAGAATAGCAAAAATAATAGAGCAGTCAAAAAGATCTCGTTATTTTGTTTTTGCTTCTTGACTCATCAAAGTTCTTCTTTCTTTCTTTTGCAGTTGTTACAACTGATCAAGATGCTTTTCTTTTCTCTTCTTTTATTTGATGAACAACGCTCGATTTTATGCTTCTGCTGAAACATGATTCACTGCTGAAACAGACGTCATTTCTCGTACTTCTGTCTACATTGCTTCGAATTTGTTCTTTGATTCTCACTTTAGCTGTCTGTTTCTTGCAAGTCTCAAGATCAGACGAACTCTTCTTCTGATCAGAGCATCTCTTCTGAGTGTCAATCATTCACGAAAGTCAGTTTCTCTCTTCTTCGCTGTTGCATCTTCGCTCAAAGAGAGACAGTTTTTGTCAGTTGAAGATACGCGTCTCTTCTAGTTTCAACTGTGAGAATTCTGTGACTTGAATAGCTTTCGTCAATATCTCTAAGCGAAATGAAGTCGCTATATCAATTTCTTGTATTTCAGAGTCAAATTGATTCTCACTTCAAATCTTTCATAAACTCTCTGATCACTGTAGAGATGTCGTGTCGCTCTCTGCTGTTCAGTCAACTGTTCTATTCAAGATATCATAAAAATGATATTTTCGCGTTGAGCTTCAATGTTGAAAGATAGAGTACAGATGCAATATAGAAAGTTGTATTGAAGCAACAGAGAAAGTAAACAACGAACATGTGCAATGATCGTGCTAGTAGAAAGATACTGTAAAACGTGTATGTTTTCTCTCTTTATCTACAAGTCGCAATGACATCTATATGTACACTTGAAAAACGCTCTTCGACTTTTCTATCATTGACTCAGATCTCGATCTCTTTTCTCTTACTAACTATCTCGTGAGAATGATGCAAGCAGTCTCACGACAATGTTAACAGCATGACATCGAAATCAAGATTCACAATGACATGATTCAGATGTTGAATGATGTCAACAAGATCAACATTGAATTGAAAGCTACGCAGATAATGTTGAATGTTGTTTGAACATGTTTACAAAAAGAAATGAAGAAAAAGAATGTGATTATACATCATTTAGAAGCAACATCAAGTCGATTAAGCACTTCAATTTCGAAAGATCGATTCTTGAGATTGATCAAGCTATCTGACTCATCTTTGTTTGAAGATTCAAGACAGAATGTGAATAATTGATTATCTTGAATGCAAAACAAGCTGAAGATGAACAAGAATCATTTTTCTATTGAAGAAATGAAGATTGCATATGTGAAAACTCGAGTCAGTGAAACGATGATCAAACACATAGCACTCAAAATGAAAGACATGATCACGAACTCATTTCTTGAAGCAGAAGAGATACTGTTGATCATAAATAAGATGTACGATGATTTCAATTAATATCACATGACTCAACGACAGTTCTTGAAGCTGTATCAAAACAAGATCTTCTTTCATAAATTTTGAATGAAATTTCAGAGACTTAATGTGAAACTAGAGTACAATAATAAAACTTTACTAGATGATCTTCAGCATAAGATTAACTCAGATCTTCAGCAAGTCATGATTAATGAATGAACTATGAATTTGAATGAATTTGTCGACATTTGCATGCAAGTCAACGTTCGATTGATGAAATTGAATGCTCGATCAGTTTTCAAGACATCAACGACTTAAGTCGCTTGCTTTAAACTGATCATTGAGTCAAGTTTTGAGTTGACATTTTGAACTTGAATCGAGATCAAGTCAAGTTACTCACATTTTCAATTCAACTTGAGTCGAGTTGCTCATATTTTCAACTTGACGCGACTCGACTCGACTGAGAATTGAATTAATTCAACTCGACTCGTCAAGAATTCAAGCTTGACGTCAAGAAAGCTAAATATAGAAAATTTTTCGGTTTTTGACTTTTGCATTATCTTTTTGCATTATCTTTTAATAGAGAGTCATAAAGAGAAACATGAAGATCATTTGATAGAGAGTCATAAAGAGAAACATGAAGATTATTTGATAAAGAGTCATGAAGAGAAACATGAAGATCGTTTGATAGAGAGTCATGACGAAGAACATGAAGAGAAACATGAAGAGAAACATGAAGAGAAACATGAAGAGAAACATGAAGAAAGTCATGACGAGAAAACATGATAGAAAGTCATGAAGGGAAAAATGAAGAGAAACATATAGAGAAACATGAAGAAAGTCATGACGAGAAAACATGGTAGAAAGTCATGAAGAAAATCATGAAGACTGTTCGATCAAGCTATTTACATTTATCTAATATCTTGTTGAGTCAAGTTGAGTTTTCAAATCGAATTATTGAATCAAGCTTCTCAACTCAACTTGAGTGCTTGAGTTCAACTTCTCAATTCAACTCGACACTTTTTCAAAAAAAATTCAACTCGACTCGACACTTTTTGAGTCAAGTACTCAACTTGACGCGATCAGTTTAGCTCACTTTATCGCTGACATCTTGACGATGATCACTACTGCAATCTCAGCTTTAATCTTTGCATGAAAGAAACTCAGAATATCGAATGTTGACTCTGTTAGAAAGAAGTTGTTTAAAAAAGAACTTTGCTTCAAATGCAAGAAGTCAGAACATAGAGCACATGACTGTCTTGAATCAGCTCAGATGCACGAAATTGCAGCGAATTTGAAAAACGATCTGTCTTCATCAAAGTAGTGATTGAGAATGACATGCTCATATCTTGCTTCATCAGTATGCTTGATGACTCATTTGATTTTAAATCGTTTATTGTGAACATCATCTTGAGTAGTCTAGAAAAGATATTTCGATCTTTCGCTCTGATAAACATCAAAGTCACTGACATGATGTTCATAAATAATATATTGATTTCAGAGCTATGTGAACGCTTTGATATTCAGTCAATTTCACTGTTTAAATCGAAGTCAATTCATTCATATGACAAAATTCTCGATCGAAGATCTATTACACATGCTTTGTATATCTCAATCACTATACAAGAACATAAGAATGAAATGATGTCTTTATTAATAACTCATCTAAATCAGCACAAGATAATCATTGACAATCTTTGATTGAAAAGAAATCAAATTTTAATAGATTCTGCAAATAATTGAAGTCTATGTCAATGATCATCTTAAAGCAAACTACAAATTCGAAATCAGTAAATTAATTCATTGAATCAGCTCTTATATGAAAGCAAAGCACTCAAGTTGATCTTAATCAACATAAACTCATTCAGTCATTGAAGAAGAAAGAACTCATCAATATTATCATGATCAAAGTCGTTGCTTATCAAACTTTAGTCAAGAAGAAGAATGTCAAGATCTTTACATTGATCATTAGTGAAATCAACAAGATGCTTAGCTCAATCAAAGATTCAGCGAAACTGAATGAAATAATCTTTGTCATGTCATTAAAGAAACTGAAGAAGAAGCTTTCAATAGTTTATCATGACTTTCTGAACGTTTTTAACAGAGAAAAGACAACTTAGTTGCTCTTGCATCGATCATATGATCATAAGATTGAATTAAAAGATGAGAGTTAATCTTCTAAAAGTTGATTGTATCTCATGTTGAATCACAAGTTGCAGAAGATCAAGAAGTATCTAGAAGAGAACTTGAAGAAGAAGTTTATTACACTCAGCAAAGCTTTATTCGCTTCGTCAATACTATTCATTGAAAAGAAAAACGATAGTCTTCGCTTTTGCGTGAATTATTGAAAACTGAATGCTTTGATCAAAAGAGATCATTATTCAATACTCTTGATAGACGAAGTACTCGCTCGAATTCAAGACAGTAAATATCTGACTCGATTCAACATTATCATCATGTTCAATAAGCTTTGCATGAGCATTGAAAGTGAGAATCTAATCACATTCATCACTTTCTTCAATGTTTACAAGTATAAAGTAATGCTCTTCAAATTAATCAATGAATCAACATTCTTTCAGCACTATATCAACGACATGTTGTTCAACTGTCTGCATAAATTCTGTCAGATTTATCTGAATGACATTCTCATCTACAGTAAAATCTTGAAGAAACATAGAACTCATGTGAAAGAGATGCTAGACAAGCTTCGTGAAGTTGATCTGCAGATAAACATTGACAAGTGTGAATTTAAGATTCAGAAGATCTCGTTTCTAAAACTACTGATATTCATCAAAGATTTACAAATGAACTCTCAAAAAGTAGATGTGATTTGAAGCTGAAAAGTGTTTCAATCATTGACTCATGTACAAATCTTCATTGACTTCTGCAATTTCTATCAACGATTCATAAAGAACCTCTTGAAGATCACTCGATCTATGATAAAGCTAACTTGAAAAGATCATTCATTTGAATGAACAGAGATTTGTCAGACGATCTTTGAGAAACTGAAGCAACAGATGACAACAGCTCTTGTTCTGAAGCATTTCAATTTGATCAGAGAAGTTATTCTGAAAATGAACTTCTTGAACTATGTCAACGACGAAGTATTGTCTCAATATGACGATGAAGACATTCTACATTCAGTGATCTTCTATAGCAAGAACATGATTTCTGCAGAATGCAACTACGAGATCTACGACAAAGAGCTTTTGACTATTATTCAATGTTTGAAGCACTGATGTCTTGAATTGAAATGTACTGATATTTTAATCAAGATCTTCATCAATCATCTGAATTTGAAGTACTTCATGATCATCAAGAAACTGATCAGACGACAGACTAGATGAGCTGAGAAGTTATTTGAATATAACTTCAAGATCATATATCAGTCAGAAAAGCAGAATCTGAAAGCAGACGCGCTGATCAGAATGTCAAACGTCAAGTCAGTTGAATCAAATGATGATCAAAAGCTATATCAGCATCAGATGCTATTGTCAGCAAGCACATTTGAACTGCAATCAATAGAAGATGATCAAAATCTGACTCAGATCTTGCTCATATTTGACTCAGATTCGAAACAGAAATCAAAAGCTAACGAGAATTCAATCGAAGAAATGATTTTCATTCAAAATTGAATTATAGTTGAAAATTGAATGAATCAACAATGTATTGATATTCGAACAGTCATAGATCAGAACAGAAGAACTTGTCAAGATATGAGTGTAGACAATTGCAGAGTACTGAACAAAGTACTCTGAAAGAATGATAGACTGTGAATCTCTCAGTCAATAATCACTCAATTGATAAGAGAAGCACATGATCTTTCGATCAGTGATTATTCTGACATGAATCGAATGTTAGACTTGTTAAGACGATAATATTGCTGATCGAAGATGAGAACGACAATCAAACGCTACATTCAAAACTGTTACGTTTGTCGTAGATCAAAAGCATCAAGAGATCGAATCAATGAACTATTGAAGTCATTGTCTATATCTGAACAACGATGACAAGACATATCATTGAATTTCATTATTGATTTATTGAAAAGTGATGAAAGCAACGCGATTCTGACAGTGATAGATCGATTATCTAAAGAACGTCACTATATACTCTGTTGATCAGATAATGAAGAAACTTTCGTTGAACAAACAGTCAAGCTGCTGCTGATATGAATCTTCAGAACTCATGAGCTATCAAGATCAATAGTGTTCAATAGAAATTCATAATTCATATTGATTGTCTGAAAGTCTCTATGTCTGAGACTCAACATTAAGATGAAACTATTCATCAACTATCATTTACAAATCAATGATCAAATGAAAAGAGCGAATCAGAATGTAGAATGATATCTACGAAGCTACTGCTCATACATGCAAGATGACTGATTCATCTGACTATCTATGACTGAATTCGTCAATAACAATGCTATTTCATCATCAATTGAATAATCAGCGTTCTTTCTGAATAAGAGCTTTCACTCTCATATGAGCTTTGATTTGAATTCAACTGAATATGAGATCACTCAAGCTAGAATTCAAGTGAGCAAAGCAGAGAATATATTTGAACACATGAAATAATCATTAGCGTTGATCAAGCAAACATTAGCAAGAGTCAGAGTCACAATGAAGAAACAAATTGATAAGCATCGAAAGAAAATGATTTACAAGATAGATGACATGATGTTTCTGAATTCTAGAAACATTATGATTGCAAGATCATCAAAGAAACTGAATGATAAGATGCTAGAATCTTTCAAGATTCTGACTGAGATCAAACATGCATATTGACTGAAACTGTCATCGACAATGAAGATTTATTCAAAGTTCATCTTGAATCTACTACAACTGAATTCAAAAGACTCTTTGAAAGAACAATGAAATGAGTCATTTGATTCTATAGTGATAGATGATGAAGATGAATGAAAGATGAAGAACATACTAAACTTCAAACATTACAAAAGATGACTGCAATATCGTGTCAATTGAAAAAACTATGATGTCAATCTACATTGATACAATGTTGATGAAAATGAGTTCAAAGACTGCTTAAAAATTGTAAATGACTTTCATCAGAAGTATTTGAACAAGTCAAGTTAGAAATCAACTCAACAAGAATTGATCAATTAAACTGCAGCAATGAGAACATTGCTAAATGAAGAGAGAAAGTAATGTTGCGAGCATGCATCTCTGTTATCTCTGATTAGTCTAACATAAACTAGTATAAAGTTGTGAATAGAGCTGTTGTTGACACGCTAGCGACCTAGCGTGCCTTCGTGAGTAAAACTCACATCATGTTGCATCTTTTTTCTACTTCAGCTTTGAACTTCTAGTTAGAATACACTCATATGGTTTGCTCTATGCAGACTCATAACAAGAAGTAACTCAGTTTTTCATCTGCTCACAAGAAGCAATATAACTCTTCATTTGCTTACAAGAAGTTAATTAATACTCAGCTCATTTACAAGAAATAAATTTCATTCAGTCTTGTCTTTCATCTGAAACAAGAAGTTTCTAGTTGTATTCTTCAAATCATTCAAAAAGAATACTCATCAAAAATCAAGTGTCAAAATTCTTCTTTTTTTAGAACTTCTGTTATCTTTCAAGCAGATCAATTCAATTAATCTTTTATACAACTTGACATAGTTGAGTTGAGAGTTTGAAGCTTTGATCATGCTGCTCATGTCAAAGACATTGAAGTGTTTAGCATCATTCTAAAGAAAATTAATGTCTTCTTGAATCTTGAATCAATCTCGTCTTCTAATCTAGACTCTGATGAGTCAAAATCGCGTCATGTGACTTTGACTGTTTATTCAAAGAACAGCTTAACTCTTGCTCAGTTCTCATCTCACTCTCAAGACAGTATGTATGATAAGAATCATCATTTGAATCTTCATCAAATGAAAAAAAAATTTCATTTGACTGCATTCACGACACAAGAAGATTTTGAAGTTTATTGACAAAGTAAGAACGTCAATTCAGTCACAATTTTATCATTCAAATATTTCAAGTTTTTAAATGTCTTCTTCAAGAAGAACATTGATATCTTGTCTTTACATTAAGTTCATGATCATGTCATACATTTTAAAGAAGATGCTCAATTCTCAGTCTTCGCTTTGTATGACATAAGTCGTGACAAAATTCTAGAACTTTGTCGTTATCTGAATGAGAATCTGAGCAAAGATTTCATTCAAGTCAGTCACTTTCAGACAATCATCTCTGTTCTTTTCATCAAAAAACTCAAAGAAGAACTTTGCTTCTGCATAAACTATCAAGATCTGAA
>JAABUH010002012.1_pt1 | contig 20626 bp, 25 predicted proteins | sample 5559121 | NCBI WGS metagenome assembly JAABUH01 (sample SAMN10711871, study PRJNA513364) | rock metagenome | isolation source: Antarctica rocks | place: Antarctica: Victoria Land, Battleship Promontory nord | collected 2015-12-28
GCTCAAGCTTAGAAAGGCCGACGGGCGGGCGGCGAGGTTCTCGTAGGTCAACATAGGCTCAGTTTACACCAAAAGCAACACGTTTACTGCTACGCGACAACTCTATTGAGTCAGGCGAGTACGAGATCGGGCATGACTCCCTGGCGGCGAACAAGCGTGCCCTCGCCAAACGTCCAGGAGCAGCATTGTATGGCATCCGGGTCGGTTCGGATGTCGTAGAGATGTTCAGCAGGTTTAGCAAGGTCTAAGCATAAATTATGTATAACAAAATTTTGTCAGAGATAAACGGGAACGCATTTTACAAAGACAACTTCGCCAACGATGGGCAACGCTTTGTTGCCTGGTATCTCCACCGCGTTCTGCTTTTGGATGTTCACGAAACTAGAGCCGCAATAACTGATGGGCAGAACGACAAGCAGATAGATGCGATTGTTGTTGAAGATGGCGAAGAGCGTCGAATCAGGGTTATTCAGGGAAAGTTCGTTAAGCCAGAACCCGTAGACGCTGAACCTCTGCGTGAAGTGTTATCTGCGTGGACAAGGCTGAAGGACTTGCCTAGCCTCCAGTTGGAGTGTTCGGGCAAGCTTGCAGAACGCCTTGAAGCCGCGCGGGTGGCGTTAGAGGATGACTACGAGTTCGAGTTCGAGTTGTTGACCACCGGCATACTCACGCCTGCGGCTCAAACTGATTTCAACACCTTCAAAGCACAAATGAGTGAGGACTCTAGTTTTAGCGCAGGACTAACCCTAGTAGACGCTGACTTGTTAGAAACAAGGCTATCCGAAGCGGAACAGCGCGATCTGCCTGAACTCGTAGCAGAAATTGAACTCGATCCTGACCGGTGTCTGATCACGCAAGAGGCGAACTTCCGCGTGATTCTAGCCCTTATGCCAGTAAGTCAGTGTCTCAAACTTCCTGGAATTTCCGACGGAAAGCTATTTCGCCGAAATGTTCGCCAGAGCTTAGGTATCAATAACAGGGTGAACAAAGCTATGCGAAACACCCTTGTCAGTCAAGAGAAAGCGCCCTACTTCTTCTTTTTCCACAACGGCATCACAGCCCTCTGCAATAGTTTTACGCTGTCGGAAGACAAGAAAAAGCTGACCGTTCGCAACCTATCTGTTGTCAACGGGTGTCAGTCACTTTCGACCATCTACTCCGCGTCAGGAAAAGTTGCTAGTCAAGGTGGTAACAACGGTAACGTGCTTTTCCGCTTCTACGAAATTCCCCAAACTGATTTGAGTGAAGCCATCAGCATAAATACAAATTCTCAAAGTGCAGTCAAGCCGCGCGATCTGCGTAGCAACGACAAATTTATGATCGCCATCAAGAAGCGATATGAGCATGGTGTTTCAGGTGGATACTTCATCACTAAACGCGGCGAAGATCGCCCTGCTGATAAATCTGCTGAAAAGTGCGTTGATGCTACTGACTATGGCAAGATGGTCGTATCCTGGCAGTGTCAGCGTCCCAATCTCGCAAGCAACGAGAAACGGCTCTTCGATGAGTTCTACAAAACACTATTCCATCCCGAGCTTGATTCGGAATCCATCCTAACCATGAAGTTGTGGCTGGTCGAGATTGACAAGCACTGGGCGCAACTTGACCTTAATGAAGCGATCAAAGCTGTTAAGGGGGCTGCGCGATTCCATATGCTTTTTGTTGTATCGCAATTGGTGGCCCATGCGAGCAACCAATCTGATAAAGTGCCATTACCATCGGCTACTAAAGGCGCTCTTCAGTACAGCGGGCTTGTCCTTGCACAAGCGAAGGGGTGCATGAATCAGGCATTACAACATGCAATTGCACAGAGCCAGGCAGCAGGAAAAGTTTTCAGCCCCCAGAACTGGTTGAAAGGCAAAGGCGCAGTAGCAGATGAGCAATTAGTCGCAGGCACCATCGTTAATGTTCTCAAGAACATGGATTCCCAAGAACTGGCTTCTGCAATTAAAAGCCTCAGCATTTCTGCTGATAAATTCTCTTTCCGTTGGTCGGCTGACTAACAATATCAAGTCATTGGACAAGAACATACTGCATTAGGATATAGAGGAGAAACGAATGTCAGACACCAAGCGCGTGTGGCTCTTTGAAGAGGGCAATGCAACGATGCGCGATGAACTGGGCGGCAAGGGTGCCAACCTTTGCGAGATGAGCAACATTGGGCTGCCCGTCCCGCCTGGGTTCACCATCACGACCGACACCTGTAATGAATATACCAAGAACGGCGGGCAGTTCCCCGACGGGCTGATGGACGAGATCAAGGCCGCGCTGGCCGCCGTCGAGTCAAAGACCGGCAAGAAGCTGGGCGATGCGGCCAACCCCCTGCTCGTCTCGGTCCGGTCCGGCGCCAAGTTCTCCATGCCCGGCATGATGGACACCGTCCTGAACCTGGGTCTGAACGACGCCACGGTCGAGGGGCTGATTAAGCTCACGGGCAACGAGCGGTTTGTCTATGATTCTTACCGGCGCTTCCTGATGATGCTCTCGGACGTGGCCTACTCCGATGGCACGAACCACCTCGCCAAGCACGACTTCGAGCACATCTTCTATGCCATGAAGAAGGACCTGGGCGTCACCGATGACCTTCAGGTGAACGGCGCGCAGCTCAAGCAATTGTGCGAGACCTACAAGGCGCATATCAAAGAGAACGCCGGACACGAGTTCCCGCAGGACCCCATTCGGCAGCTTCAGGACTCGGTCGCCGCCGTCTGGAAGTCCTGGAACAATGACCGCGCCATTTTGTACCGCCAGCGCGAGAAGATCTCGGACGATCTGGGCACGGCGGTCAACATCCAGTCCATGGTCTTCGGCAACCAGGGTGAGGACTGCGGCACCGGCGTCGCCTTCACCCGCAACGCTTCGGACGGCACCAAAGAGGTTTTCGGCGAGTACCTGATGAACGCTCAGGGCGAGGATGTCGTCGCCGGCGTCCGTACCCCCATGCCCATTTCGCAGCTCAAGGTCCAGAACCCCGAGATGTACCGTCAGTTCGACGAGATCTGCTCCCGCCTGGAGCTGCACTACAAGGACATGCAGGACATCGAGTTCACCATCGAGCACAATAAGCTGTTCATCTTGCAGTGCCGGTCGGGCAAGCGCACCGGCCCGTCCGCCGTCAAGATCGCCGTGGACCTGGTCAATGAGGGCCTGATCTCGAAAGAAACGGCGCTGGCCCGCATCAACCCGGAACTGCTTGACCAGTGCCTGCACCCGATCATCAAGCCGGGCGCCAAGTACACCCTGCTCGCCACGGGCCTGCCCGCCGGGCCGGGCGCAGCGACCGGCGTTGCCGTCTTTGACGCCACCCGCGCCGCCGAGATGGGCAAGGGCGGCGAAGGCAAGCGCGTCATCCTCGTCCGCGCCGACACCTCCCCGGACGATCTGAAGGGGATGCTGGCCGCCGAGGGCGTCCTGACCGAACGCGGCGGCATGACCAGCCACGCGGCCCTGGTCGCGCGCGGCTTCGGCATCCCCACCGTCGCGGGCTGCTCCGACATCTCCGTCGGCGCGCGCTCGTTCACGGTGAACGGCAAGACCATCCACGAAGGCGACCCGATCTCGTTGAACGGCACGGCGGGCGAGGTCATTGACGGCACCGTGGATGTGGTGGACCCCGAGATGACCGGCGAGTTCGGCGTCCTGCTGGGCTGGGCCGACGAGTACAAGCGCCTGGGCGTCCGCACCAACGCCGACACGCCCGAAGACGTGGCCCTTGCCATCAAGTTCGGGGCCGAGGGCGTCGGCCTGTGCCGCACGGAGCACATGTTCTTCGCCGAAGACAGAAGGCCCATCGTCCAGGCCATGATCCTGGCCGCGACCGAGGAAGAGCGCAAGGTCCACCTGGACGCCTTGCTGCCGTTCCAGCGCAACGACTTCCAGGGCATCTTCGAGGCCCTGGGAAGCCGCCCGGCCACGGTCCGTCTGATTGACCCGCCGCTGCACGAGTTCCTGCCCTCGATGGATTCTCTTATTGCCGAAGTCGCGACCCTCAAAGTCACCCACCCGGACAGCCCGCAGCTCGCCGAAAAGACCGACCTGCTGCACAAGGTCGAGGGGATGCACGAGATCAACCCCATGATGGGCCTGCGCGGCTGCCGCCTGTCCATCGTCTTCCCCGGCATCGTCGAGATGCAGACGCGGGCCATCCTGGAAGGCGCCATCGCCGCCAAGAAGAACGGCGCGGACCCGCACCCGGAGATCATGATCCCGCTCGTCGGCCACGTCAACGAGCTGAAAGCCGTCCGCACCAACCTGGAGCGGGTCGCGAAGCAGGTGACGGAAGCCCACGGCGAGGCCATTGACTACATGTTCGGCACCATGATCGAGATCCCGCGCGCCGCATTAACGTCGGATGAGATCGCCGAGGAGGCCGAGTTCTTCTCGTTCGGCACCAACGACCTGACCCAGATGACCTTTGGGTTCAGCCGCGACGACTCGGACAAGTTCCTGAAGCCCTATGTCGCCCAGAAGATCCTCCCCGGCGACCCCTTCGAGTCCATTGACCAGAGCGGCGTGGGCAAGTTGATGCAGATCAGCGTGGAGCTTGCCAAGAAGGTCCGCCCGAACATCAAGCTGGGCATCTGCGGCGAGCACGGCGGCGAGCCGGCCTCGGTCGCCTTCTGCCACCAGATCGGCCTGAACTACGTCTCCTGCTCCCCCTACCGCGTCCCCATCGCGCGCCTCGCGGCGGCCCAAGCCAACCTCAAAGACGGCGGCAGCAACCGCGACCGCTAGATACTCCTTCTCAAAGCCCCGCCTTACGGCGGGGCTTTTTTCTTCACCCTGTCCGTGGTATAATTGGGGACACGAGGGCAACAACAATGGCCGAAACAATGACATTGGAACCGACCGCCGCAGAAGCGGCGGAGTTGCAGGCACAGATCAGCCACTACTTGGCCGAAATGAAGAGGCTCAATGAGCAGATGGCACGCGACCAGGAACGGATTGACACGCTGAAAAGCGAGTCGCGGGTCATCACGGCGGAAACGCGCGTGCTCATGGATGGCCTGCAAAGCGCGCTCTCAGAGATGAGCGCGGCCTGAGCGATGTGGAAACAACTCGGCGACTACATCAAGCAAGTCTTTCAGGTACAGCAGGAGACGCAGAAGAACAAGGCGGACATCGTTGAGCTGCGTCAGGAACTGAAAGAAGTACGTCAGGAACTGCGAAGCCTGACGGCGGGGATGCAGCAGATCGCGCATGAGGTGATCCGTAACCGCCAGAACGAGCAGCACGAGCGCGAGAAGATGGCGATGCACTTTGAACATGAGCGCGAAAAGATGGCCTTGCGCTTTGAGCTTGAACTGCTGCGCTCTGGACGCCAGTTGCCGATGAACCCGCCGGACAAAGAGCAAGATGGAAACTAAAAGTGGCCCGAACTACGTCTCCTGCTCCCCCTACCGCGTCCCCATCGCGCCTGGCCGCCGCCCAAGCCAACCTCAAAGACAGCGGCACCAACCGCGACCGCTAGACCCCCGCCTCAAAGCCCTGCCGCAAGGCGGGGCTTTTTTCGTGCGTCGTGTGCTAAAATAGAAGCATCATGCCTGCCCACGACATCTACCATGACACCGTCAAGAACGCTCTCATCAAAGATGGCTGGACGATCACACACGATCCTCTCACGCTGGAATTAGGCAGTACCCGTCTGTTTGTGGATTTAGGGGCTGAACAGGTCATCGGCGCGGAGAAGGGGCTGCACAAGATCGCAGTCGAGATTAAAACATTCCGCGGCGCCTCCGAGATGAAAGACTTGGAGCAGGCCATCGGCCAATATGTTTTGTACCGTATTTTCCTGCGCCGTGTGGAACCGGACCGCGAGTTGTACTTGGCCGTGCCGCAGGATGTGGTGGAAGAAGTGTTCTCTGAGGAATATGGCCGAGGCTTCCTACAGGACGAGCACGGGAAATTGTTCGGCTTCGACATTGAAAGCGAGGAGGTCGTCGCATGGCTGTCTTGACGCAAACACTGACTGATCAGGATGTCGTGGAGAACGTGCTCTGTGAGTGCGCGCGGTTCTATGCCTCTCAGGATGTGCGGACACTCACCGCATTTGACCGGCGGAATGGGCAGTTTCTGCTCATGGATGAAGGCTGGAACGGCTTCAAGCACATCCACCGCGTTTGGGTTCATGTGGAACTGGCGGAAGGCAAGTTCTGGGTACAGAAAGACGGCACGCAAGACGGCATTGCCGTGGACCTGGTGAATGCCGGCATCCCCAAAGAGCGCATCGTTCTCGCCTTCCAGCATCCCTCCCGGCGGCAATACAGCGAGTTCGCAATGCCCTGACGCTAGAGAGCAGGGAGAGCAGCACTCGGATACCACCGGCGCGGCGGCAACCGCGACTACTAAACGCTCCCAGCCCCGCCGCACGGCGGGGCTTTTCTCTTCATCCCTTCCATAGTATAATCTCGGCAGGCCGAAGCAACCATGCCGAACACGCGAGCAGACGGGAGAGCAGTGACAATGAACGCTGAATTAAACGCCGAAGCCCTCTCACCGCACGAAGTCGCCGCGCGTGTGCGGCCTTATGTCACCAAGCAGCACATCGGCGACATCGCCCTGCGAATTGACGATGCCCGCATCCACCTCCGCAACGGCTACTGGAACATCCCGGTCCGCCCCTCCCGCTGGCCGAACCCGTTGTTCCCCTACTACGAGACGCTGGCCGAGATCGAGGACGAGGTTCAGGAGCGGGAAGGCTTGAGAGTGACCATCGCCTCCGGCGAGCCGCTGACGGAGGAGGGATAAACTCCTGCCGCGTCCCCATCGCGCGCCTCGCGGCGGCCCAAGCCAACCTTAAAGACGGCGGCAGCAACCGCGACCGCTAGGGCCGTGACATGACGGAGGGGGCAGGCTGTGACAACAGCCCGCCCCTTTTTCTTTTAGTGGTATAATAACCACAGGAGACATTTATATGGCAGCTATCATTTATGCGAACACTATGTTCTTTGAAGGCAACTGCTCCCTCGATAAACTTCTTGGGGTTGTTGCTCAGTGGCTTAATGATCCAAGGAAAACGAATGGACGGTTTGACGCTGTTACGTTAAAAAGAAATAACACCTTATCTTTTGCAGAGCGTCAACGGGTTCAACTATGGGCCTCTGATGACACTTTCCCCCAAGTTTATGCTATCCGCTATTCTCATCCTGACAAAGACACGTCTGGTCGCCCGATTTTTGGGCGCGAATGGGTTACAGAAATCGGCTTTCGGCGCGAATACAATGACTCCGAGATTGAATGCACCGTTTTGTTGCGTACTGAAGATGATAGTCCTAACAGCAATGTTCCTGAAGTTTCTCGGCCTAATCTAGTTCTTGAACTCATAAAATCATGCCCTTTAATCTCCGATGTTGACGGCTTATCACTGACACATTTGACTATCTTGGATGAAAATATCATGGATGGTCTTCGGGATTTTGTTATAGACAGCCTGGAACGCCGCCGTCCCTTAGTAGTTGTCAGCCCAACAACGCTAGATGAATATCTTGTGAAAAAGGAGAAGCTGTCTGATCTGCTGGCCGGTTTAGCATCAGTCATAGTAATCCCTACAGGGTTCGACACATACAAGATGGAGGAAATCGTTGGCGATAGATATGCCGCGTATAATGGTGCTGTCAACATAATTTTCTCTAGCAGAGAGGTTCGGGGTTTACGGGTTGTACCCACAAAAAAACTGATGCCTGATGACCTATTAGCCGTACCGGTAGATAAGCGGGAGACCATGATTCTAGCCGCAGTAACACGCAGGACTAATTCATCTTCGTTCTCGCGGCACATATCACCTGAGATGGTAAGCGAGCTTCAGTTACGACGCCGGATCACAAAAAGGCGAGAGGAATCTGCTGAACAAGGTGCTCAAAGCAAAGAATTAGATGACCTTTGGGGCGAGTATGAGAAGTTGGACCGAGAGAAAAGCGAGTCGGATGCTAAGTTGGCAAAGTCAGACGACGAAAACGTGTCTCTAAACTTGTTGTTGGACCAGGTCCAACAAGAAAAGGATGATGGAGAGCGCAGACTAAAATACGAGACTGAGAATAAGGTTAATACTTCATCGCTTGATGTTGAGGCAACCACCAATCAAGATATTCAATCTCACTTTATGACTGATGTTGTTAAACTTCTTGGGGAGAAGATTACATTGGAAGATAGTCTCTCCATCATCGAGCATTCTTTTCCTGACCGCATTGTGGTTTTGGAAAGCGCACGGAAGTCCACAAAAGATGCTAAAAAGTTTAGGCATCAGCAGAAAGCCTTTGAACTCCTGTTGAGATTGGCAACCAACTTTTATGAAGAAAAATTACAAGGCAAAGCAGACATTGAGGCGGGGCGTGTTTTTGGAGCAGATTTTAGTCCAAGAGAGGGAGAAAAGACAGAAAACAACGACCGAGCCATACGAGAAAGAACTTTTAACTACAAAGGGGAAAACATTGTCATGTGGAAACACTTGAAGCATGAAACTAAAGAAAGTGATGCTGAGACTTTACGGATTCATTTTCACTGGGATTTAAAAGAGAGCAAAATTGTAGTAGGACACTGTGGTAAACATTTATTTGTTCCCAAATAAATCAGAATGGTTCGCATCAAACGGTATAATCCCCGCATGGTGAACCAGAAATTGATAGGCCGCTACATCGTTTCCGACCCGCGCATCTGCCACGGCAAGCCGACGTTTCGCGGGACGCGCATCATGGTCTCGCAGGTGCTGGAACAGGTCGCGGCGGGCATGGCCTGGGAGACAATTGCCGGGGAGTGGCGCGGCGATGTGCCGAAAGAGGCCATCGCGGAAGCGGTGCGTCTCGCCAGTCAGGCGTTTGCCGAGCACGCTGGCGAATATTCCCTGGAACTTGCCGCCGCGTGATCCTGCTGGACGAAAACTTTCCTGAAAGCCAGCGGCAGATTCTCAAGGCGTGGCGCATCCCCATCAGGCAGATCGGTGTGGAGATTAGCCGCAAGGGCATTCAGGATGACGAGATCATCCCGCTTCTCCTTGCCCTCCGCCGCCCGACGTTCTTTACGCTGGACGGCGGCTTTTACAGTCGTCGCCTTTGTCATGCGCGCTACTGCCTCGTCTGCGTGGATGTCGCCCCATATGAAGCCGCCGCGTTTGTCCGGCGTTTCCTGCGCCATAAGATTTTGACACGGAGGCAAAACGAACGGGCATGGTCGTTCGCCTCTCTCACGCGGGCATCTTCTTGTGGCGTCTTCATGTCGAGGAAGAAGCGCGACTAGATTGGGAGTAAACATGATTCGCACAATTCGAGTCTCACGCGGCGGCAGCAACACGGCGCGGAACGTGGAGTTGTTGTGCGAGCCGTGCAGCCGGGCGAAGGGCGACCGGATACAGTAGGCAGAGGAGGCCCGTCGGATGACCATTACACTCAACCTTGCGCCGGATATGGAGGCGTATCTGCGGGAGCGGGCGGCGCGGAAAGGACAGGCGGCGGAAGAGGCGGCGCAGGCGCTTATCGCCGAGGCGATGGAGCGGGACACAGCCAGCGGGGGCGGCGTCAGCCTGGCAGAACATGGGATCAGCCCGGCGCAGGCGGCGGAACTGCGGTCGCGTCTCGCCACGTTCGCCGAGGAATGGGAGCGCCCGGAGATGGACGTGTACGACGATTACGATGCCGCCAAAGCCCGTCTTGAGGCAAAGGCTTGAAGCGCGGGGATGTTTTTCTCGCGCTGTTTCCAAACTCCAATCTGCTGACGGCGAAAACGCGCCCGGCCCTCGTGGTGCAGCGGGACAGCCTGCAAAGCGGTTTAGCGCAAATTGTCCTCGCCATGATTACCAGCCAGATGACACGCGCCGGGCATCCGAGCCGCGTGACTGTGCTGGTCGCCTCACCAACAGGGCAGCGGGCGGGTCTGGTCAGCGCCTCCGTAGTGATGACGGATAACCTTGTCACCGTAACAGTGAGTGCAATCAGTCAGGTGATCGGCGTTTTGTCTATGGCTGACATTGACACTGCCCTGCGGTATACGCTTAACTTGTGACAATACGGTAGGGATATCAGCCCGCACGGGGCAACATGTTCGCGGAAGAGGCAAGACAGGTAATGCTCGAAGATGGGGTTGTTCACTTGTTCTCCTTTGGCCCAGACCAGGAGGTGACCGTTGAATGGACGCCCTAGAAACTATCGGACGGCGGTGGAGCGGGTGCTGACGGAGTACGCCCGATTCCTGACGACTGATACGGAGATTGCCTGCGAGACGCTGTTTGACCGCGTGAATGACCGTTACCTCCTGGTGGAAGTCGTCTGGGAGGACGGGTATCGCATCCACGGCCTGCTGCTGCACATTGACATCTTGGGCGGCAAACTCTGGATTTAGCACGATGGCACGGAGGACGGCGTTGCGGACGAACTGGTCGCGGCGGGTGTCCCCAAAGACCGCAGCGTGCTGGGGTTCCATGCGCCCTCCCTCTCTGCGCCGTCAGAGTTCGCCGTCGCATGAGACATCCTTAGAAAGATTGGGAGAACGTGGAACTCGATCATGTGGCGGTCCCGGCGCAGGACATTGCGGCTTCGGTGAAGTGGTATGTGCGGGAGATGGGCGCCGAAGTGCTGTATCAGGACGCGACCTGGGCCTTCTTGAAGCTGGGGCAGGGGAAGCTGGCCCTGGTGACGCCGACCCAGCATCCGCCGCACACGGCGGTCCGGGTGGATGAGGCGACTTTGGAGCGGGCGGCGGAGGGCGCGGGCAAGGCCGTGGACCGGCATCGGGATGGGACGAAAGGGATTTACGTCAGCGACCCGGACGGCAACCAGGTGGAGTTGATCTGCTACCCATTAGGCGAGACGGTGTACGAAAAGCAGTAGTGCGGAAAACAGGGCTGCTGCGGGGACAAGCCAGCAGCCGCTGCGCTCTAGGAATGGGACAATTACCAGGCGCCGGCGGCGGCGACCTTCCAGATCGGGCGGGCGTTTGTCAGGTCGTCTTCATTGGCGAACGTGTACTCCACCTCGCGGGTATCCAGCAGCGCGAGGCTGCTCCAGGGAACGCAGTAGACGTCGTTGGAAAGCCGGCTGACATGCGAGTGGGCGATCAAGGCTTCACAGCCCAGCGCGCGGTCCTCTCCAGTGCAGAACTTGATGTAGGCGTTTCTCACGCACGGCTCCTTTCTTGGGGTTCCCTTTTCTCTTCTGCATAATCCATGCCAACTCCCCCGTATTTCCAAAAAGTTTAAAAAGGGGCGTGATTGACAGCGGGCGCGCTCTGTGGTATGATGAATCCATCGGAGTCGGCGCCTGGACTTTCCCCAGGACGGCTTCCGTCTTTTTTGTTTGTTACGTTTTTTGTTTGTTACGAAGGAATCGAGGAAGGCAGCGCCCATGCCCATGCAAGACGACGAGATCGTTCTGTCTCCGGCCAAGTACAAGGAATTGGAAGAGGAACTGGAGCAACTCAGCACTGTGGGACGACGGGAAATCCGCGAGCGTCTGGAGATTGCCCGGTCGCTGGGGGATCTGAGCGAGAACTTCGACTACCACGACGCCAAGCGCCAGCAGGGGTTCCTGGACAGCAAGATCAACAACATCAAGCAGATGCTGGAGCGCGCCCAGATCGCCGACTATGTTGCGGGCGGCGAGATCGTCATGCTCGGCTCCAAAGTGACCGTCCGGGATGAGGACGGCGACGACACCGAGTATACCATCGTCGGCGTCATGGAAGCCGACGCCATGCAGAACCGCATCTCGAACACGTCCCCGATGGCAAAATCCCTCATGGGCCAGACTGTCGGCGACAAGGTCGAAGTCCAGGCGCCCGGCGGCACCATCCACTTCGAGATTGTCTCCGTCTGCTAAAGCAGCTCTCAAGCTAGGACGGTTCTCAAACACGCCGCCGCTGGGTATACTCTCAGGGACCGACACCCTGGAACCTCAACCTAAGAACGGCGAACCCAACTGAGTGGACACACGACAAGCCCCCGTGCCGCAGACCCCCGAACAAGTTACCCCTGAACGATCCGCCTCCGAGGGACGGCAGTCCCCACCCGGCTTCCTTGCCGTCGCCGAGACGATGCGCCGGGTCGCCGAGGGGATCGAAACGGTCATCGTCGGCAAGCGCCCCGCCATTGATCTGGCCCTGACCGCCTTCCTGGCCGGCGGGCACCTGCTGATCGAGGACATCCCCGGTGTCGGCAAGACCACATTGGCCAAGGCGCTGGCCCGCGCGCTGGGGCTGGTCTTCAAGCGTGTCCAGTTCACGCCCGACCTGCTGCCCGCCGACATCACCGGCACGACCATCTTCAACCAGAAGACCGCCCAGTTCGAGTTCCGCGAAGGCCCTGTTTTCGCCAACATCGTCCTGGCCGACGAGATCAACCGGGCGACCCCCAAGACTCAGTCCAGCCTTCTGGAGTGTATGGAGGAGCAGCAGGTGACGACCGACGGCATCACCTATGCCCTCCCGCACCCGTTCTTCGTCATTGCCACCGAGAACCACATCGAGTCGCATGGGACGTACCCGCTGCCCGAGGCCCAGCTCGACCGCTTCCTGCTGCGTCTGTCCCTGGGCTACCCCGATGCCGCCGAAGAGAGCCGCATTTTGGCCCAGCAGACCCGTGTCCGCCCGCTCGACTCTTTGGAAGCGATCACCACGCGCGACGACATCCTGCGCCTCCAGGAAGAAGCGCGCTCCGTCTTCGTCGCCCCCGCCCTGCGTGACTACATCGTCGCCATCGTCGGGGCCACCCGGACCCATCCGCAGGCCGCCCTGGGCGCCAGTCCGCGCGGCTCACTCGGCCTCCTCCACACGTCCCAGGCGTATGCCGCCGTGGCGGGCCGCACTTACGTCCTCCCCGACGACATCAAGCGCCTCGCCTCTGCCGTCCTCGCCCACCGCCTCATCCTGCGCCCCGAGTCCCGCGTCAAGCGTGTCACCGGCCCCGCCATCATCGAGGAAATCCTGAACCGCATCCCCGTCCCGACCGTGCTGTAAGCTGCGCTCGGAAAAATATCCTGATCCTCATGGCGGCATGGTCCTCATGGCGAGATGCGGTACGGCTCTGCTGTCATTTCACGTTCCCCTGTGAATCCGTCAACGGGAGTACCTATCTTCGGTCGGCTTCAAATTTTCGGAGGGCGTCAAGCATGAGGCGTTGCCGATAGTGGCCTACCTCTTCCCCCGTTAGCCGTTCACTCGTTACCGACCGAAGTTAGGCACTCCCCGTCAACAATCCGGCTTGACATAGCAGTAGAAGCGTGTTATAATTGCTTCATTCACAATCGAAGCGCCTAGCTATAGAGACTCTTAACGGCAATTTAGGCTTTGGGGTGACAGTGCCCCTTATGGATTGCGTAAAGATGTTGCTTCGAGAAAAAGCGCATTATTCAGCAAAGGAGGTGACTGCATGGTTGGTCCGTTGCGGCATTTGCATGGCATCAACGGCAGGACATTATTCTGTATTCTCCTGGTTGGTTCTCTGATCCTCGTGATGATCATTCTCTTGCCAGGGTCAAAACCAACGCTGACATCGAAATCCGTGCCGAGTCTCCAGCCTCGGCCGCAGCCAAATTACCTGGAGCATCCCCAGGAAGGCCAGGCATACATGCACACGCTGCTGGTGCAGTCCGGCGGCGATTTTGATCGGCTCAATGCCGGTAATCAAGCCTTTGTGGATGGGGTACTGGGAGGCCATGCCCGCCGGTACTTTCCTCTGATGTACCGAGAAATGACATCAAAAGCCAGGGGGGGCGCCGCCGCCTCTTCAACCCATGAGCGCTCTAGTGACACAAACTAAAGCGCAAGAAAGTGTAAGCTCAATGTACAAATGTCGAACTTCAGCGCGTCGTTCCGGCTTCACGCTGATCGAGCTGCTCGTCGTCATCGCGATCATCGCGATCCTCGCCGCCATCCTCTTCCCGGTTTTCCAGAAGGTCCGGGAAAACGCCCGCCGGATCAATTGTCTGAGCAACCTCAAGCAGCTGGGCATCGGGGCGATGCAGTATACTCAGGACAATGACGAGCACTACCCCAATGGCTGGGGAAGCGATGCACAGCATACGCTCTGGCGTGTCTCGATTCAGGCCTACATTCAGAAATACGGCAACCAAGGCGATCTTTATGATGCCAAAGGGAGTTTCGGCGTCCTTTCCTGCCCGGATCAGCCGGCAGGACAGAACTTTGGCCCGACCAGCTACGGCTACAACATTGACGGCGGTTTCGGTGGAAACTGGTCCGACTCAGGAGGCGGCAAGGGCGAGTCGCCCGGCTCCAGCCTCGCCAAGATCAAAAGCCCCTCGAACCTTGTCATGTTCGCCGATGCGGCGGACATGGCCGGGGCGAGCGACAAAAACGACCCCAACTATAAACAGGGGTCGGGTAGCTGCGACAACTTTGACACGAACGGGGGGCAGAACGCCACCGGAGACTGCGGCCCGTATGCCTTCGACGCGACGAAATGGGTGGAGAACTGGAGCTGCGACTGGAACTTCGGCATCCCCGGCACCAAAGATGACTGGACGGAAGGGCATGATTACTCACATTTCGGTCGGCGGCCAGTCTCACGGCATGGAGGCTTCGTCGCTGCCGTGATGGGCGATGGTCACGCGAAAGCCCTGAGGGCCAACTTCATGAACGCCAAGCTGGGTACGCAGGACGACATGCTGCATAACCACGACTGATCCTGCCTGCAAGGGACTTTCCATGACGCCTACGGCACAGGAGGTGGTTCCGGCCACCTCCTCTTCTGATCACGATCCGCCACTGCCCTCATGCCCTGGACCCCGCGCCCGGCGGGTGCGGACGGGGCTGCTCACGCTCGGCGCGTCCGTAGCCATTCTCTTGAGCGTGGCCCTCCTGATGGCTCAGAGCGCGCCTTACCGGGAATGGCGCTTCTCCCGCCAGCCGCTCTCCACCCTTGAGCGTGAATGGACACGGTCGCAGACCGATCCCGTCTTTCTCTACTACCTCGGCCTGCGTTTGGATCAGCAAGGGCGCTATGCCCAGGCCGACCCGGTTCTCCGACAGGCGGTAGGGTTCGATCCAGAGTCGCCCCGCCTGCGTGACGAATGGGCGAGGGCGCTGCTGGGCAGCGGACTTGCGACTGCGGCCTTCGCGGAGCTGCGTCAATTCGTGGGCCGCCATCCGGATTCGGCCGCCGGGCATTTCGCGCTCGGAAAGTATTACTACACGCAGAACTCCCTCGGATACGCGCAGCAGGAGTTAGAGCGCTCGGTGGCTCTCGACGGTGGCCAAGCGGAAGTCTGGCTGTTCTTATCGGAAGCCGCCGATGGTTTGGGCGACAAGGAGCGTGCCGCGCAGGCGGCGGCGCGGGCCGTGGCGCTGGACCCGCGCGGCGGTCAGTACCATCTGCTCCTGGCGTCTTTGCTGGCACAAAATCAGTCTCCGAAAGCGGCGGGGAACGAGTACCGGGCGGCGGTCAGGCTCATGCCCCGGAATGCTCTGGCGCATCAGCAGTATGCACACTTCCTGTTCGATGCCTCCTCGGACGCGGCGGATCACGCCCTGGCGCTCGATCAAGCGCGCCGCGCCGTGGCGTTGGACCCGACAGACCCCCTCTCGTTTCTGATCCTCGGGCGTGCGCTTCTCGCGAACGGTCAGGCTGGACCAGCCGTGGCGCCGCTGACGCAGGCGGCTTCACTCTCCACCGACGACCCGACGCCAGCGCTGGAGCTGGCGCGGCTGGAACAGGAGCTGGGGCACAGGGACAACGCAGAAAAGTGGCAAAAAGCCTACCTACAGCGGCAGCAGTATAAGACTCATCTGCACAACCTCACTGAAGCCTTGAGGGTCCATCCTGAGTCGCGCGTTCTGCACGCTCGAATCGCGCATCTATTTGGAATACACGGGAACGTCGCCGACTCCATCCGTTATCATGCGCTCGATCTTCATCTGGCCGTTGACGCGCCGCCGGTTCTGAGTGCCGCTGCCCAGGATCTCAATGAAGGCGGTTATGCGGGTTTGGCTCTGCCGTTAGTCGAGCGGGCGGTCATGGTTTCCGATCACAGTGCTCTCTTTCATGAGGTATTGGGAGATGCACTTCTTGGCACGGGCCAATTTGAGCCGGCGGTGAAAGAATACCAGAAAGCGTGCGGCTGGGACCCGGCCCGAGAGCCTGCGCTAAGAAAGCGTCTGCTGGCTTATGTGCATGGGCGGGACGCGCAAGCGCAGGCTGCATTTCAGCAAGCGGTCAGATCGGCGAAAACAAGCATTGGGCCTCGGCCGCTGACGCCGGAAATCCTCCATCTGGTACAGCAAGCGGTTTCCATCGAGCCGAAAAATGTCATGTTTCTGCGGTTCTTGATGAGCGTTCAGATCGCCCAGAGGCATTTTGAGGACGCCATCCAGACAGGACAAAAGATAGTAGCGATCGTCCCGCATGACCCTTCGACCAACGCCCGGCTCGGTGTTCTTGTGCTGGAAGATACGCAAGCGCCTGACTTAGTTCAGGTGGAGAGATATTTCGAAGTCTCTGCAAACGACCTGCAAGCCGCCCCGACGCGGCACTACGGGCTTGGGCTTCTCGCATTACGGCGGCACCAGCCGGTCTTGGCCGTTAGGGAGTTGCAGCAGGCCGCTGCACTCGACCCGAGCGCGGATGTTACCTATTACAACCTTTCTGAAGCCGAGCGCATGGCGGGTAGCCCCCAGGAAGCGGCGAAATTCATAACCATTTTTCAGAAACGATCCCAGGAAAAGCGCACGGAATCCGAGCTGCTGTCGAATGTGGGACAGCATCCCAACGAGTTCCCGGTTTATCTGCGGCTTGCCGGATATCTCCGCGCGCACGGCCGGCAGAGCCAAGCGCAAGCAGTCCTCGCGGAAGCGCACCGGCGTAAGTTAAACTGAGAAATGGAAATCGCGTGAACTCGTTTCCGACAGTTGTGACTGCGGACATTCACGAAAAGGAGGTGATTACCAAGTGAAGCAGAATGTAGGCCCTGTTGCAATCATCGCTGCCGTGGCGCTGGCCGTCGTATTGCTCGTCGTCCTTGGGCGCCATTTTCTGGGGCCGACTGTCCAGACTTCGGATCATCCTGAAATCCCGGCGTATGCACAGCAATACCGCCAAACCGGGACTGCACCCGCCGCCAGCGCTATCGGCGGTCATTCGGCTGGACATTAAAGCCTTCTAGGCACACGATCATTCCAGGCACATGATCATTACCCCGCGACTTGCCGCCAATAAGGTAGCTCGCGGGGTGATTTCATTCTGGCCCATCTTTGGAAACTACTGTTTGTCATATCATCGGCTAAACAGTCACGCTTGATACGAAATGAAATAGTCTGTTTCAGAGGCCGAAGTCTTCAACTAATGGCCGAAGCTATCAGCTCGCTTGCCTAACCTAAGTGGAATTAAAATTGTGATCGGTTGGTTTTAGCATACAATCACTTTGTTATGTATAGTGAATAAATATCAGCAGAAGCAATGATAGTGCTTACATGGCATCGGACATGGTTTTATTTCTGATATGACTTTCCCCCTTACGGGCCGCCATCCGGCAGAACCTGCTGCAGAGAGGACCGCAGGAACCGGCGTTCGCGCGCGACTTGCTGCGGGTCTGTTCGCAGCAGGCGCATCAACTCTTGCTCCTGCCGCGCCCGCTCCGGCTGGCCGGTGTCCTTGTATAGCTGCGCCATTTGCTGATGGATCTGCTGGTTCATCAGGTCCTTGTGCTCCTGGGCTTCCAGGACGCGCAGCCGCTGCTGATTGCGGAACACCGACTGGGACCGTGCCGAAACGGCTTCGGCTGTCTTTATGTCTCCTGCCTGCTGGGCCGCGCGCGTCAGCACGTTGAGCGTGTTGACGTCGTAGGGCTTGAAGGCCAGGGCGTCCTGGAGCAGCAGAACCGCCGCCGGCGCTTCCCCGCGTTGCAGCAGCAGCCGGGCAAGCTGTCCCTCGGCCAGCGGCTGACGGGGAGAAAGGCGCAGGGCTTCGCGCGTCTCCGCCTCGGCCGCAGCTTCCCCCGCCGGGGACGAAGCTTGGTCCAACAGGACTGTCCCCAGCAGGTAGTGGCACTGCGCGTCGTCCGGGGCCGTTCGCAGGCGCCGCCGCAGCAGGGCCTCGGCCCCGGCTACCCGTGATGTTTCGCGTAAGGCCTCCGCATAGCTGTCAAAAAAATCTGTTCGGTCCGGGGCGAGGCGGGCGGCCTCTTGAAAAGCCGCCAGCGCCTTGCTATAAGTGGAGGCGTTCTGAAAGTAGGCATGCCCCAGGCCGATCCAGGCATCCGCTGACTTTGGAGCGATCTGCGTGGCACGGCGATAAGCCGGCACGGCATGATCTAAATGGTCTTTCAGGGCATTTTGACCCAGCCCAAGCAGGGCCGGCAGCCAATCCCGGTGCAGCTTCAGGCAGGCGATGTATTCCAGCCCGGCTTTTTCGCGCAGGCTCCCCTGTTCCAGCGCGTCCGCCAGCGCCAGGTGGGCGGCGGGCGAGCGCGGGGCCAGAGCGACGGCCCGCGCCAGGGCCATACCTGCTTCGGGCAGTCTTCGGTTTTGCCTCAGCGCCAGCCCCCACAGCCGCTGGGCCTGGGCGTCATCAGGCGCCTGCCGCGCCCACTCCTGCCGGGTGGCAAAGCCGCTTCCCTCGGGGGAGCGCCGCCCCCACCACCGGGCGAGGCCGTTCAGCAGACTGCCGCGCGTGTAGGCGTCCACCAGGGGGGCGGGTCCCTCTGGAGCAATCGCCTGGGCCAGCGCGGCGGGGTCCGGGGCCGGCCCCAGCGCCTCCGCCCGTGCCAGGGCATCATCCAGCGCAGGGGCCGTACCCCGCGCCTTCCGGCCCAGCTTCAGGTCGGCTAGGGCGCGGGGACGGTCGCCGGCAGCGGCGGTCGTGGCGGCGAGTGCCTGCCAGACCAGGGCTGTTCCTTCCCCGGCCACGACCGCGCGCCGCAGGGTGTCGGCGGCGGTTGGCTCATGGGCCTCCGCGAGACGACCGCCGAGCAGGGCGAGCAGGGGGCCGTCGGGAGAACGGCGGGCCATCGTCTCAAGCTGGGGCAGGAACGCCTCCCGGCGCTGCGTCTGCTGCCATGCGTTCGCCAGCCACAGCCCTGCTGCGATCATCAGGGCCGCCAGGCAGACAAAGATTAGGACGCGCCCGCGCCGCGAGTGAGGGGGCGGGGGGGACGTCGCTCCATCAGGAACGGGCAAAGCCCCACGCCGGGACGGCGAGGGGCTAAGGGCAGAAATTTTCATGCGGAACGGTCTTTCAGTCATTCGCCCCGGTGCAGGGTCAGTGTTCCCGCACCGGGGCGAGGGCGTTCCTACTCGGGCTTGTTGACGTACCAGTAGTAGGGCGAGCCGCCGGGATATTTGGCAGTGGACTTCATGCTGGACTTCATCCACTTGACGTGGCCGTCGTACCAGAGGACGTTGGCGCCCTCGGAGTGGCGCTTGTCGAAGTTGTCATGGGAGGGGGGTGAGCATCCCCAGCCGCAGCCGCCTTCCGTTGTCCATTTGTCCCCGTAATAGGTGCCCGGCGTCACATCGGTGTACGAGCCGTCCCAGTTGTTGTCCTGCATCCGCGCATCAGTCATGTAGATCGTCTCCGACGGGGCGGTCAGTGACGCGAGGGTGGCCCCACGGCTGTCATCACCCTTGGGTCCGCCGGTGCCGGGCGCAACATCGGGCTGACTTGCATTGTCATTGGTCGTGATGATACAGTTCATCGAGTAGTCCACGCCGCACGGCTGTGCATTGTGATTCGCGGGCGTATAGCCCGGACAAATGTCTTTGTTGATCAGCGTGCCGTCAGGGTACTTCGCCGCATTGTCGCCGTTGATGTTGTCGTTCGTCATGTGATTGGTCTGGTTCGGGTCAAGGTTGACCCCGTAAGACCGGGTGAAAGGGTAGATGATCTCGGGCCAGTGCATGCGGCCCAAGTTGGCCCCATTCACTTTCACGTCTTTGAAAGCGCCACTGTACTGTTCATCGGCGTCCTGAGCGTACTGCGTCTCGGCGAGGCCGAGCTGCTTGAGGTTGGACTGGTCGGACGCCCGCCGGGCGTTCTCGCGGACCTTCTGGAAGACGGGGAAAAGAATAGCGGCGAGAATCGCGATAATCGCGATGACGACGAGAAGCTCGATCAGTGTAAAGGCCCTTCGTGTGAAGAGTCTTCGAGTGTATCCGTGCATTGGCTTCCTCCTTGGAAGACAGAGTGCGACCGTAATCGGTCGGATGAGAACTCGCCCTGGGGATGGGACCGCCTACTTCGGCTTGTTCCCATAGGCGTTGGACGGCTGAACGCCGGATGAAGAAAGGTCGGTACCTTTGCTGTCAGTGGCGTGACCACTGATGGCCCGCCAGCCGAAGAAGCCGACGAGCAGTACGACGGCGATGATGATACCGATGACGACCGGCATGGGAAGCGCCTTGTTTTCCACGTTTTTCTCCTTTCTTTCGATCTTGTTGGCCGAGTCGAAACTTGCGTCAAGAAGCACTGCCACCGGAAGCGCGAGTCTCATCCGGCCCTTCAGGGCCGGGACTTTAGGGCGAACGACTTAGGCAGGAGGTCTCATGCTGTTTGACTTGGTGCTTTACAGTATATTAGAGTTGTCGCGTAGCAGTAGGTGCGGCGTGTTGGCGGGTCGCCCGCCCTCCGCTTAAGCGACGGGATAGGTCTTCAAGGGCCTCTGCGCCACACGCCGGTTGACCAACCCCGCCACGATCC
>JAABUH010002015.1_pt1 | contig 20609 bp, 22 predicted proteins | sample 5559121 | NCBI WGS metagenome assembly JAABUH01 (sample SAMN10711871, study PRJNA513364) | rock metagenome | isolation source: Antarctica rocks | place: Antarctica: Victoria Land, Battleship Promontory nord | collected 2015-12-28
ATCGTTACATAAGTCGTTTACCTGTCCTGAGTCGCAGCATCGAATAGCTCGGCAGCTGTGTGCTCTACAATAGTCTAAAACAGACCTGCTTCAGACTCTGGACACCACTTTTGACGAGAGCTGTAGTAATGATAATCTCGGCATCCAGGTGCCTCTGCTGTGCCTGCATAATGAAGGCTCGAATGATCACAAAATGATTGGTCTTGCATAGACGTCATTCGCATGATGCGACGTCGGGGAATCGAACCCCGCCCAATTGCTTGGAAGGCAATTATGCTAACCACTACACCAACGCCGCTGTTCAGCGGAAATCAGGATGCAAGTCATATGATGCAGATATGGCAAAATTAGGCTACTCGATATCAGGTAATTCATGGGATTTGTTTGGTAAAAGTCTCAATGTAGACTCAAAGCACGGCAGCTTACGGCGCACGACAGCAAATGTGCATGCATTGACCTATTTTGTTTGTCTGACTACTGGGTGTTACTCTGCTCATGGGAAATTACTGCAGCTGGCTTAGACAACACCACCAACGACTCCTGAGCATAACGACCGTGAATCTGGCTTTGCCTTTCCATGCAGTTTCGGGAGTTTGTTCTCAGATCCATACCCCTACTGAAAGCGTGCATCCATCTATGCTAGCCCTTTGGCAATCAAAAATTGTCTGTTGGTGCAGGCAATGTCACCTTGCAGCTGCAGTGGTCAGTTTGCAATGAAAGCATGCTTGATTAAAACCAAACAGGAACACCTCCCTGCATCAACATGCTGCCAGAAGCAACCATCACTCAATGCAGGCAAAGCGATAACAAGCTGACTCCTGCTTCCTCATAAACTCCTGAATGGAGAAGGCAATGCTTCAAGAAACCCTTGCACAGCCTGATTAGCTCTTTTGCCTGCTACCACATGTGGTTCATCTTCTTCCACAGGAATGATTGGCGCTGGCACCCCATGTGACAAACCCTGAATCACCAGGTTTGCAGCCGCCAGGCCAGTGATATATGCACGCTCTTGGGACAGACCATTGGCACCATGGTCTAGGCCTCTAACCCAGTCCCCAGCCATGAAGACATTTCCAAAAGAGGTTGTTTGCAGAGGGCGTGAGGTGTAAGAGCCTGGGCTGAAATGAGTTACTGCACTGGACCAGCGCAGCACTGCACTGTCTACCACCTGCAGTCATGCAACACGCCTTTGCATATGACATCATTGGGGTCTTTCATCATTTCATTCATCAAATATGTGTCTTCCCCTAGGATCTGACACTTACAGTCCTGTAGCTTCCTGTATGAGACCTGGTTTGGCAATCACCGAGGGATAATGATATTATGGGCATGAAAGGAGCAGCCCTCCTTGTGCCAGACATCAGTAATGGCCAGTGCAAGATGTATGTACTGGCTTTCATGCAGCTTCAAAGAGCGTGATCTTTATGCTGGCGCAGCAAAAGGTTGGCAGTGTGTGCAAGGGTACAAGCTGTGTCCTGATGAACCGATGAATATCACCCAGGCAACTGTCTCAACCTGGCTTCTTGACACAGAAGCGCCACCAAACAGACAGACTCAGCATTTAGGCAGATGTACAATGCAGGCTTTTGCATGTGTGAGTCAAGTCCACCTGAGCAGATCTGAAGCTTGGTTCGCAATGATCCAGGTTGCTCTTGACCTTGGCTATGATCTCAGCATCTGGAAGGGGCATGAGGGTGTTGGAATGGTAGAAGTCTGCTGCAATCACCGTGCCTGGTTCTGTCTTGTACTCATCCTACATGATGCAAGACTCCAATAATTGCCCAAGCGAGTTCGTCCTACTGACAACAGGCCGCGGCAGTTGGTGTTGAGCTGAAAGACTTGCAGAGGCAACATCCAGCCCTCAACTCAAAAGTAGCCGCAGCTTCATATGTGACTAAGAGCATGTAGATGTGCTGCAGATCCCAGCTGGTATGCACAGCCACATGCTTGTCCTCTACAAATTTCCAGCTGGCAGCTCATTGCAGCTGTTATGTCAATTTGCAGCTTGGGCTGAAGGGTGTTGACGGCAGTATGTATACACACACACACACATATGGGATCTGATAGGCCCTGAATCAGATGTCGATACAGCACAGAGAGGTTGCCCACACCTTTATCAGGCCGAAGCTGAAAACGCACAAAGCATCAATGCAGGCAGAGCAAAGCTGACCTGAAGCTCAGAGAGATTGAAGTAAGTCCCGCCAACGCCAGGCTCAAAGCCCGCCAAAACATTGGCGGGAAACTTTGTTGGTAGGCTTTGATCCAGCCATAGCCTGGTAGCTATGACATCAAGCCCCTTGAGATTCATGATCCCCCGGAACTCTGGTTTGGTCCCCAGAGCGGGGCAATTTGAAATCAGCTTCTTCATCCCTAAATCAGCATGATGCAGCATGTCCACTGCTCTCGCTTCAGCCCCACACCACAATCTGATAAAGGATTGCTCTATCAAACACCAAAGAGCCCAAGTGAGCTGGACACCAACAAGTCCCATTCACACGGGCTCTTTGCAAGAAAGAAAAGAAAAGATGACGCCATTAGGCGTTCAATATAGAGAAGCTTGAGGTCATCCTGACTTGGGCCCAACAGCTCTTTGTCATGCAGCTTGTACTGAAACTTTGCAGTTCACATCCACTCACCAATCGAGTAATGAAGCACATGACTTTGATGAAATCATTGTAGCCTGTCATGCCATGAAGCTGACAATAGCCAGAACGCAGCAACGCAAACTGCAGGTCCCACCTGTGATACCTGCAGCAAAGATGACAGCATCTGCTGGATAGTACGTCGACTCCCCTTCCTTGGTAGTAGCATGCACCCCAGTTGCAGCACCAGTGTCTGAGTCAATGGTGACATCAGTCACCAGCTGGCCTCCATTGATCTTCCCTCCTGACTTCTTGATCAGGTCCACCAAGGGGGTGAAGATACGCTCACTTACGGAGCCCTTACACCAGCATACGTCGAAGTCATTCTGGTGCGCCAGCGCTGCAAGAACACACTGTACAGAGCATCAAGGTGCAGTCAGCATGATGTTGGCAATTGCTCGCCCAAGTAGCAATTTCACAGCAGGTATCCTGACAGCTGCTCAAGACTGACAGCTGATCAAGAGGTAGCTGCTAATCTTCACAATCTATAAGTCCCTCTGCTGTAGAGGACTTAGACTAGATAGAAAAACGCAGAAAGCTACAGAACTCAGCAAAGGATCCTAAAGACGAGAGTTTTTTACAGATGTGCATGAGGTCAAGCCGGCAGGGCACGAAAGCAAAATCATCAGATGCATCAGCTTATGCAGGGCAATATGATGCATGGCCTTGTTGTTAAAAGCTAGAAATGAGAAATGAGGCCAGCCATAGGTGGCAAGGATAAAGAATCAAAGAATGACAGGCTTACCGTAGAAGTAAAGGGTGCCAATCACGACAGCCGCTGACAACTCCTCTGCAGGTGCAAACAGGCCTACCAACAAGAGAGGCCTCAAAAAGTCCTCGAAGAGCCTCTTGCTCACACCATATCTGCAACATAGGTGGCATGACTTGTGTAGCAACACATGGACTTTGCTTGCAAACAGCTGCATTGCAGTGCTCATTCCGGGAGCACATTGAGTCATTGAATGTAGACACTCATGCAAGCTGAAAATTCTGTGAAGATTGTCAGACTAGAAAACACTCTTTGCCACAGCATCAAACACCTTGGCACAGTTGCATGAACAATGTGATACAGTGACAGGATCAATGAGATTTGGCAATACCTTCCACGAGCTACAAAGAACGATTGAACACCTTTGCTCTATTCACAAGCCACAGACACAAAACTCACCTCTGAAACAGATCCCATGCACTCATTTTGTCATACTGCTCATAGGAGGCTGGGGACCTGTCATAGTCCAGAATGCTGTACAAGAGAGGCAGCATCGTTAACCTATCTGCCAAAGGAATGCTCCTGCAGCGGAACAGGATCAACTAAGGACCTTGCAGCAGGGAGCAGAATGAGCAATGTGGAACCACCACAGTGTGTGTAGGCATCAAACAAGAGCACAACTGGCCAGAATAAAGTCGCATGACAGCATAGATGAGTTGACATCATGGTGTGCTTCAGCTCATGACAAAACAGCATCAGCCTGAGCTGTGACTGACCTATATTACGGCAAGGAGGCAAATTTGGAGAAGGGAAAATGTGACACTTAGTGCACATGTGTCACGGCAAGGAGGCTTACCTGAAGAGGGGAAATGTGTGAATGAACTGACCAAGCAGAGTGGGGTACTGCTGCTGCTTGGAGAAGACTGGGGCTTCTGTTGTGAGGCCACTGGGACTCCAGAACCCACTGGTTGTCCAGTCTGTGAGCGGCCATGGAATGCCCAGTTCTCTAATCAAGGCAAAGATGTTGTGATACTGAACAGCAGGACAAGGAATTGTCTATTCATGTTGTGCATGGATGTATCATTGGGAGGTACAATGCCTGAAACACAGTTGTTGCTGCTGCAAGCTGTGTGCACAGGCCAGTTTGCCTGATCTCAATTTGGCAAAGCAGGGCAGGATTGGTTGCACTTGACTCGTGCCTATGTATGTACGCTCATCATTGGCTCGACTGTATGTCTATCTGTCTATCATTGTGACAAGAGCTGGAAAGCAGTCCATCAAAAATCTGGTGTGTCATCAAACGCTGTGTTACAATCAGATTCAATGCAGATGCAAAAGTTGACGTCAAGCTGTGCATGAGTGAGCGCTGGAACAGCAGAGATGAGGCATTGCTGCCACACTGGAAGGCTTTGCAGCGGTGTACCTGATACCAGAAACCTTTCACTCCAGCCTCAACAGCGCGCCCTTGCTGCGTGCGCCAGCCAGCAGATAGACCCCCAGGGTTGGGGGAGACGTCAAGCAGCGTGACAGAATAGCCTTGCTGGGACAGGTGCTTTGCTGCACCAAAGCCTGCAGTGGGAAAAGTTTTGAGTTGATTGACTTTCAGGCAATAGCAATCTGCAGAGTGTCAGACAGCTTGTATGGAGGAACTACAGGTGAGAGTGTTAATACCTGCCCAGCCACCTCCGACGATGACCACCCGCTGGCCGGGCTTGCCGATGTTAGCAACGCTGTCACTTGAGCGTAAATCTTGTTTGCGCTGCTGTTCGGGTTTTCGCGGACGTTGTGAACTGGCAGGCGAAGACTTTGCTTTGCCAGCTGTGGAAGGGCTAGTGCTGGCCACGGCTTGAGTCTGTACCAACGCGATCCTACTTGAGCTCTTACATTTTTCCGATATGCCCTTGCTACACCCGCTGAAAGGTTTGAGAAGCTTCAGGTGGCGAGCGTTTATGGGTGCTAAAGGTGTGCATGCCGCAGGGAGAGGGCAAGCTTTCAGCATCGTTTCTTCTCTCAGCAGGCTGGAAGTTGCTGATACGTAAAATTCACATACATGTGCGTAAGCATGCACATTGAGCAAAGTGTTTTGGATGCCCAAAACAGACCACAGCCGTGTCGCGATCTCGGTCAACGCTGCAGAAGATCAAACGTTGGGTTGTGGTCGGATGCTCTGCTTCTCTGCTATTGCACCGAGGCGATACCCCAGCGATCGCACTCAGCCATTACGGACAACCTTCTGGCCATACGGCGGGACCGATGTGGAGAGAAGGCTGTGACAGATGCTGGGGCAAACTCTTGCCTAATCCTTGCATGCACCGATGTAATTCAGCTCGTGCAGCAGCAGTGCCATGCAGATATGTTGTTGAACCCTTCGCAGCCATAAGACCTCACACGTGCTACAGCCAGCTGCAATATGCTTCGTTGCTTTGCGACTTTTCTCTCTGATCACCCCCGTGATCGCACTGACCAAGAGACAGCTCGTTCGTGACACCGTTTGACAACAGCAGATATGGACGCCCTGAGCAACATTGGCATCCTGGCAGTCGAAGCCTATTTCCCGAGCCAGTTTGTGAGTCACCCCACGACTCAATCGCTCTCAAGCTGCATAACTGCTGCACATCTATACATAGACCATCTACATCTGCTGCAGGTTGATCAGGCAGAGCTGGAAAAACATGACAATGTGTCAGCCGGGAAATACACTGTTGGGCTGGGTCAGGTATAAACATGAGGTTGAACTGTCATTAGTCTCACTCTTATTGGCAATGGCCTTATTGCTGTTTTACCTGCAGACTTCTATGGCTTTCTTCAAGGACCAGGAGAATGTCGTGTCTGCTGCCATGACAGTCACGCAGAACCTCATGGACAAGTATGAGATTGACCCTCGCAGCATTGGCAGGTGCTTCCTCCATTGTTGTCTCCTGCATGTCATTTAGCCGCAGCTGCCATATCTATACAGTATCGGCACGCGGCAGCCAAGCCTCCTGACACAGCAAGTGTCCAAACAACAGCCATGTTCTCAGTCAACTTGTGCCAGGGAGCGTCCAGTGTCAAGGGAACATCTTTGCAGGCTGGAGGTTGGGACAGAGAGCAGCATAGACAAGAGCAAGTCCATCAAGACCTTTCTCATGGCATTATTTGCCGACTCAGGCAACACTGACATTGAGGTAAAATGTTTCTCTGCATACAGCCGCCTTCTTCAGTTGCACCTGCGCAAGTGGAGGGACACAAGAATGCCATGAAAGAAGTACACAGACAGGATCGATACTGCCTCACGTCAAGTGCTCATGCATATCCACAAGTGAAGCTAGAGTAAAGATGCAAATTGGTTGAAATAGACCGGCATTTGCTATTAGAAGCCAATACTTTATTGCAAAGATTATCACTGACAGAAAGCATCCTGCAGTGCGAAGCAGATCCCCTGCAGTTGGCTGCTTTGCAATGCAACTGTATGCGCACTTTGCTGACATTGATGCAGATGCAACCCTTCACACAATTGTTGTCTTTCCACTTCAGGGCGTGGACAATGTAAATGCATGCTATGGAGGCACAGCAGGGCTATACAATGCCATAAATTGGATCGAATCCCGGGCCTGGGATGGGCGATATGCCATGGTTGTGGCCTCTGATGAGGCTGTCTATGCTGAGGGCCCTGCTAGGCCCTCTGGAGGTGCCGGAGCTGTTGCCTTCCTTGTAGGTACTGCATCAGTCATAAGTCATGCACCTCTGGCTCTGGTGTGTCTGTGCTGGTCATTGTTAGTGAACGTCTGTCAGCTTGATGGGGGCTGCATGTGTTCAGCAGCCAGGACGGTCCTCGGTCTTGAAGGTGCTTGGCCAATCGTGCCAGATGTGATGCACCTGCTGCCATTGATGTGTCTCAAAATCTGGTGCCTGTAGCTGACACAGGTTGTGTCCATTCTAGTTGACTTCTGTAGTGCGCTGTGAGATGTTGCAAAACCACCTACCGCAAGCATTGGAGCCAACTATTGTCAGACTCCTCCAGTCATACTTACTCACTACTCATGTCATACAATTCTGCTGACCTGTCATTGCATTGCCAAGTATTGCAAAACAGGCTGCTGCCTGTTATGCAGGCCCTAATGCTCCTTTGGTGCTTGAGCGTGGCTTGACATCCTGTCACATGGAGCATGTGTATGACTTCTACAAGCCTGCAGGCCTATATCCCAAGGTATGCTATTGTACTGCGTCTGTGGCAGTGTCAAGCTTGAGAAGCCTGCCGCTAGCAACCACCTTGCCTGGCTTCATGGCATGCATCAATGCTACATGTTTTTACAGCACGGCAGCACCATAATTGTCCAGCCCTAAATGTGACTCTACTGTAAATGCAATTTGAAGACTGGAGATAGCGATGCAAGTGCAAATGTAGCTCAGCAGCAGGTTGAGAGTGTGTACAATGCAAGTTGGAGATGGTGAGAGTACACTGGTGTCAGTCGGGCAAGGTAGCCAAAAAGTGGCTACTATTTATGTCATTTATAATGCAGTGATTAGTGTAGAGTTGTGACGGTATCATTGCACTGCAACTGCGCAAGAGAAGCATGACTTTTAATTTGGGTTACATCTGCATGCACACAGTTCTTGTCACAAAAACCATGTGTCAAAGCAGGAAGTGGTGTTCAGGTGGATGGGCCACTGTCAATCAAGTGCTACATGCGAGCCTTGGAGACATGCTATATCAGGCTTTGCCATAAGGCAGAACTACGCACTGCTGTCAACAGAGCCAATCCTAGGCATCCACATGCTCCACATGCTACCTCTGATCCTCCAGATGTTCAGCCCCACCCCCTTGTTGTGAGCCCTCAGCCTAACTGTGATCCTATCTCATCAACCCCAGATCTGATATTCCATCTCAGTCCAGATCCGTCTCAGGCTCAGCTCTCGCACGCTGACTCAGAGCCAGCAGCAGCTTCAGTACCAGCTGCAGGGGCAGCTTCCTTGACAGGTTCAGCTCCAGCTGCAGCTCCAAATGCACAAAACTTTGGGCTCAGCGACTTGAACTACTGCTGTTTCCACAGCCCCTTTCACAAGCTTGTGCGCAAGGCTTTTGCCAGACTGTGTCACATTGACAAACTCAGGCAGCAAAGGCCTGCTGGTACACAGGCAGGCGGGCGTAGCCCTTCTACCAATGCATCACAAACTAGCAGTACAGCCACAGCAGAGACACAGCAAGAGACGCACCCACAAGAGGCTCAAGCCCAACAGTATGCCTTGCAGCAAGCCCACCCTCAACGCACACAATTTCAGCTGCAGCATCCACATCAGCAACACAGTCCCTCCATGTCACATCAGGGGATGCACAGCTCCCCAGATCAACTGCACCAACAGCACCGCCACCAGCAGCAGGCACCTGATCTGCAGCAGCAGCAGCAGCCAGAGCAACAAGCGCAGAGGCTGCATCAGCTGCAGGAAGCAGAAGCAGCTGAGCTGCACAAGCAGCTTGCAGGTACACTGTCCAATAGGGCTCTGGAAAAGGCAATGGCTGACGAGTCTGCTGCACAGTTTGAAGCTAAGGTGAAGCCTGGATGCTTGGCTGGACAGGCGCTGGGCAATATGTACTCAGGTATAAGCCCACAGCTGTGTTAGATGCAGACAAGAAGGACAAGAGCAGGCAACAAATGCCAGCTTCCAGCATTGCATAGTATCATACATTACCAGCAAACTGTTGAAATGGAGCTGCATACTCTGGCTTCAACTGACAGCTGTGCTTCTCATGCATGTTTTGTCACTCTGCTTCAGGGCATAGACAATGTGAGTGCATGCAGCAGTCTGACCTGGGTGTGTGACATAGCATTCGCTTGTTGCAGTGGTTTGCACCACAGCATTGTATGATCTTTGCAGCAAGTTCTGTGCATCTCTGCTGCCAGTGTAGTGATGCACAGAACAGGTTGCTCTGGAAAGAAAAGACTTGTCCTGCACGTACCTAGCTTACATGAGCTGGAAAGCAAGCTGGAAAGCGTCAGTATCATTAACATCCCTGCAGCCTCCCTTGGCATGGCATTGGTGTCCTTGATTGAGGCCAAGGGAGCAGATCTGGAAGGATCCAAAATCCTGATGTTTTCATATGGCAGTGGTCTGGCAGCTGGCATGTTTGTGCTCAAGGGCAGGGCTGTTCCCGGTGCCTTTGCTCTACATCATCTACGGAGCAAGGTGAGACTGGCAAGCTAATGCTGCAGTGGTCAGGCTTTGCTGCTCTGATGTGTATTGGTTGCATAGGATATGGGGCTGCATAGTTTTACATGCAAGCGTCTTTCTTGGAATAACGTGAAATCAACTTAAAATGTCCAGCTTGTATGTGTTTGTTCTCAAAGTTTTATTCTGACCAATGCACAGGTACATGTACAAGAACGATTGCAACAGCGCACCAAAAGCAGCCCTGAGGAGTTTGCTGAGACAATGCGCGTGCTGGAGCAGAGGTTCCAAGCAGCTGAATATCACCCTGTATCATCTGCGGCAACCTTGCATCCGCACACGTACTACCTAACATGTATTGACCGTGCTTATCGGAGCAGCTATTCAAGGGTCGATTAGTTTGTTGCTACAATACTATACTACCTATACCATGGTACAGCTTTGCAATTATCGGGAAACATCTGTCTAAGTTTGCCTGAAGGCAGCCGTATACCTACATGTGTAAACAATATTCCCTTAAGACAGTTAGGCATATATATGTACACTAAAGTCCTTGTCATGAAAGCTGTCTTTCTTTAGCCTGACATGTCGCGGCATTCACTAGACAAGTTTGTTCTCCTTGGTCAACTCTGCAATTTTGGTCAACTGGTCTTAACTCCCCCCATCCCAGGTCCCCCATCGCCCCCACCCCCACCGCCCATAACGCTCTGCGATCAGCCAGCATGCGGTGAGCTTGCTCAAAGAGATTCGCGCTGCGAAGTTCGAGGTCTTTGCAGCGCTGTTACTGCAGGTTTTACCATACGTGGAACCGTTTGAGGGGTCGTCAATGCGTTGTCACAAATTTGCCGATGATGCATGCGGTTTATAGTGCGTGCGTCTGTGCAGCAAAGAACGAACCTGGACAGCTCCCACCATGGCCAAGGGTAATTTGGTTTTTGTTCCACCCCTTGGTAGCTGGGATACTGTTTAGGCTTGTTTGACAAGCCATCGCTACCATACCAATTCCTGAGCATTGAGGCATGAAGCATCCCAAAATTGGCAAGGCAGCCAAAAAGACTGGCAAGTCAGGGCGCCTTGGCTCGCCTGCTGTGCCAGAGCAGCAGGTACAGCAATATATTGACTACCTGAACTCTAGCCCACTCTGAGTTGCAGGATTTGCGAGTTTTGGAAAACAACTGGTGCAGCAGGCAAATAAGCAGCAGTGTGCATATGCAGAAGGCCCAAGCAATTGTGCCACCACTTTCACGACGTGCAAAGGAAATGCAGTCCCTTTGGGACCAGCTGTCAGTGGCACAGCAGACAGAGCTGCTAACTTTTGATCTGCGCCTGCTGTATGCAAGAGCTACCTACGCAAAAGGCAAGTGATTAGCCGCATGATGAGTCACCAGCGCCTCCAGATCAGCACTGCTGTGAAGCAACACCCACGTCGCCGCATAAGTCGTTTGCTGAGTCCGTTCTGCATGTGCTGTTATTGTGCACCCCTGCTTGCATTCCAAGAACCCTGCAAGCAAAGCCCCTTGCAATGGCTTGATTGGGCTGTGCTATATTGAGCCAAATTGCCTGTGTTTTGCAAACAGAACAGTCACAAGTGACAGATGCCCTGAGCAAAAGCGTGCAGCGGCTGTCATGTGGCAAAAGCAGTTGGAAGAAGTGGCAATGGCAGGCAGAGCATGAGCTCTTTGACAGTGCAACTGCCTTCAGGTAACTGAAGTCACTAGAGTCAACAGTTTCCACCTGCAATGTTTTTTTATGAAATGTACTGCCTGTCTGATGAGCTCTGGCAAGGCCATTACGTGCAAGGTCAAGATGGCATACATTGGGGCACCATGTGACATGCTGTATGACTTCAACTTGCCGTTCAGCACTCTGCAGCCTGAGATCAAATTCTCGTCGTGTGAACAGATGTGGACTGAATGCAAAGTGTTATACTGTGCAAGGAAGGTTGTTGCTCAAATCCACTACCTGTGTCCATCTTCGCACTACCGTCTCAAGAAGTTGCGATCTGCTTTCCAGCTGCTGCTCAAGTAAACTAGCAAAAGACTGGTCTGTGCATGCTTGGCCCTGATACATTTCAAACACAGATGCAGATAGCTAGTCCAACAGCATGGCAAACGTCAGATGCTGATCATATTCTGCCTTGTCAATACACTCACATTTGGTTGCAGGGATCATGTTGCAACAGATAGGTTGCCTGCTGCCCTGCGCAGCTGCTTAGCACATGAGAAGTTGAAGCCATCCTCAAGCTGGGCCATCAAAGCTCTGCACGAGCGCATGTAAGCAACACACGCAGAATCTGTGCATCATGGCCTGCAATCAACTGCGCAACATACTCATGGCTCGTGGCTTCTGCTTGAGCCCAGACAGATTGCACGCACAGTGTAGGCATGTCTGTTACATACACAAAGCATCAACATGGCTCATCTGTTCTCACACCACACGAGGCTAGCTAGGATAGCACATCTGGTCTCACACAACATGAGGCTAGCTTGCATGCAGGCTTCAAATCCACCACAAGGTAGCAGCTCACAAGCAAAGCCAGAAGGAGATGAAACGAGCCAAGTCGTGGCACATCATCAGAAAGAGTGGGACCATCAACCTCATCTTCACAGAGCTGCTGCAAGAGCATGAGTTGCTGTAAGCTGAAACAGAGTGGTTCTCACTGTCTTGCTCTCTTAATGCTAGCAGACAATCAGGAGCCGTGCAAAGGCTCTTGGCCTCCTGTTGTTTTGTTAACATGCAAATATGTGCGGTTGTCAACCTGCAAATGTGTGCGACTCTGCCATTTGCCTACAGGTACAATGCCTTCGCTCACCCAGTTGCAAGGAGCCTGGCGTATCTGCTGCCAGCAGACATACCCAGATCAGAGCCGCCAGAGGAATACGTCGGCTCCTTTGTTTCTTTTGTTGTACTAGATAACGCAGGCGATACCAAGCCAGCAAGTGCCAAAAAGATTACTGACTGGGTTGAGCACAAGTCTGCTGACTTCTGCAGACTGACCAGCACAGAGGTGCCCATCTGCCCATGCAAAGTGTGTTGTCATCTGTGTGATCACAATTGGGGCACATCACTGCATGTGCAGCCAGTGATGGTGTAGTCACAGTGTATGCAGTCATATCGTGAGTCTTTCACCCCTTGCTGACCCCCTGATGGGCCCCTGGCTCATCCTCCTTTGGACTGTGTGTTAGACCTGCATGTGGGCCGTTCATCAACTGAAGCTCACCAAGTGCTCAAATCTGATTTTGCTTCCTGGTTGCAGCAGGGGCCAGCCGACAAAAGCAGCAACATTGTGCCCTTTGCTTTGCTACAGTCCCAAGATGGGACAAAGCTGGCCATCACACAGCAGTGGCTGCATCATCTGCAGAGTCCTGGATCATTGTCTGTATCAGCAGCTGCTGAATCATCAGACTGCATCATGAGGTGGATCTTTGATGCCAATCCCTCGCCCTCTGTCATGCCGTCTCTGCCAGGTAAAGCAGGAGCTCAGGGAATACATTTTTGTGTATACAAGATAATAGAACAGATAAGTATTTACACAAATATTAATGAGTTGTTGTAATTGGGTTGCATGCAGGTGCTACAGGGTCAAATGTGTCCAAGGCATATGATCAGCTGGCCACAGCCCTAATGGGTGTCAAGGCATCAGCAGCACAGCTGGATCAAATTGAGAAGATGCTGAAGGCCCTCTTGCAGCACAGGCAGTATATGGCTGAATGGAGGCACATAAAGTATGCAGACATTGCACTGCCCTTCATGACTGACAGCATCTGTTCATGTGCCAAATCCTGGTTGTGTCTTTGTCACCTAGACAGCATATGGCTGAGATGATAGTATGCTCAGGTGCATGCCGACTGTGCTTGCCTTGTAAATGTGTGTGCGTGTGTGCATGCCTGCGTGCCTGCGTTCGTGTGTACGTGCGTGCGTGCGTGCGTGCGTGCGTGCGTGTGTGTGTGTGTGTGTGTGTGTGTGTGACCACAGAACACAGGCTGATAGTGGCCACTGACAGGGGCCACATGTAGCGCTTGCCCCATTCACAGATCATGCATCATGTCATAGAATTTATGTATAGGGTTCACGTGTATGCTTCCTGCTGTTGACAACCACGTGAAGTCAAGCTTGTCCATCCAAAGCTGTGTCTCATAAAAGGCATGCACCATTTTGGCCTCATACGCCTGCTGTGCCACTCAACATCCAGCTGGAAATTGGTGCGGTTGCTGTGTGACTGAACTCTGCCCACTCTCTATTACAGCCCAGTTGCAATTGTGCGGTTGTTTGTGCAGGCGTCAGCCGAACAATTTAAATCAGCAGTTGCCGCCAAAAGCCATGCTGTGCATGCTGCGCCAGGAGTATGTCGTTGCTGAGTCTAGAATGACGCAGCAGATTAAGTCGCATCTGGCTTCAGTTCGCATGTTCAGACTCAACCAGCAACTCAATCAGGCAAGGCCTGATCAGTGAACATCAGCAATTCAAGCATGCACTGTTTGCCTGAATAGGCAGCTCAACCATGCAAGCTACCACTTGTTCTGAATCAGCAGCTCAGTCATGTACGTTGCCACTTGCCTTAGTGTCATGCATGTCACCATTTGTCTGAGTCAGCAGCTCCAGTATGCATGTTACTATTCGTCTCAATCAGCTGCTCAATCCAGCAAATCACGTTCGGTGTGAATCACCAACAGAGTCAGAAGCTCTTTGTGTTTCAAACCTTGTGTGCACTGTCAAGAGGCTGACAGATCTGCTCAGTGATTCAGCCATGCTGGCAGACCTGATTCTCTTGCATCTCATGTGTCTGTGTTTGAATTGTTGGCCCTCTCAGCACTGCCATGAAGGGATGAATTGAAACATGACATCCATGTAATTATGGACCCTGGCTTAGCAAGCAGGCTTGCATGGTCACATATTGGTCTATTGGCATGCGGTTCAGGCTGAGGCAGAGTATGCACATCTGGAGAAGTTTGAGAAAGCGATCACTCGCCATGCCATGCCAGCAGCGCTGGTTGACCCCTCTGCCAGTGAACACCAGAAGGCCACCATCACAGCAGCTTTGCAGATGGAGCACTCCGTGACCAAGAAGAGCATGATGGACATTTGCCATGTCATGATGGTAAGCACACAAGGCTGATCCTTGTTCTAGTCTCCCTCTGTTACAGTGAGGCCAGTATGGATGTTCTCTCTGAGCTGTACCACTAGCACAGTGTTGATCAGCCTCAGACAGTTTCTCTCATCTATTCACTCTTTCGTATACTCACTTGTTAATTAAATCAAATGACTGATCCTTTAGTGAATGCAATGCTATACTCTACAGTGCTAGTCATGCTGTTGAGCACAAGCATGGGCAGGCCACAGCCGAGACACTCATTGCTACACCTAGTTGTTGCACCTCAAAGCCTCATGGAGCCAAAATCTGCAATGTGTGAGCGTGTGTAAGTATGACTCAGACTGTTGAGGCATGACAAACACTCAGTACCGATGCCTGTCACGCAGGCACACAACCCTTATGTGCAACCTAGTTTCTTGGCTGAAGATGCAAATCTTACCCTCCCTCTTCCTGCAGCACTACATGCAAAGTTATGATGCTGTCATCATGACACTTGTGCAGGACCGGCAAGACAAGCCCCATGGGACCAAAGCCTGCAATGCTGCAGGCAGCATGTCCTGCAAAGTCGCGCTTCTGCAGTACCGCTTGAGCCGTGATAGTGGTTGTGCAGGGCCTGCAAGACAAGCAGGACATTGCTGAAGGCGATATGCAGAAGGGCAACAGAGAGCTATTGGCTCTCAAAGCTTGGGGAGGCCAAATTGGGGACCTGATTGAGGCGGTCGAGGAGATTATCAAGGGTCTTGACCTCCGTGCTGCAACACCAGGGCCATTTTACGGGATTGACCTCCACGAGCAACAGCTCACTGAGTTGACTGCCCATTTCTGTATGGTGAGCGTAGTCCCTGCATTTGTGCACAGCACTCAAGATGTGATGGCTTTCCCTGTATTTGCTGCACAGTGTTCAAAATGGCACTCTTGCTGAATTGTCGCACTATGTGGTTTGCTTACAAATGCTTCCAGCTGTGTGAGCTGGCTTTCCCTGTATTTGCAGATGGCACTTGCGCTGAGTTGTCAAAACATGTGTCTGCAGTTGCATCCAGCTGGTTGTGATGGCTTCGACGTCTTGCTGTCAATTAGACTATTATATGCAGCACTGACAACAGGTTGGTCTAGCTGAACTGCATGGGGCGATGTTGTTTCTGTCCTGAGCGAACCCTGAGTTCTGAGTCATTTGCAAGGATGAGTCAGATGCAGCAAAGGCCTGGCTGATATGTTGCGCTTGCTACTTTGCCTGCTGACATTAAAGATATGTTCAGCTGTGATCTAGACTTCACCTTCTAACACTGCAGACATCACTAACATTACCTTGTTGTGCTGAAAAGCTAGTATTGCATTGCTTAAACACAATCCAGACAAAGAGGCGATCCTGGCAGAAATGTTCTCATTGTGACAATAGTGACATCATGTATTGCTGGCAGGACATTTGGCCAAAGCTGTGCAAGCCTGAGCAGAACAAGGCCTTGCATGAGGCGTTGCAAGTCCAGCACACAGAAGCGATGAAGCACTTTGAGCAAGGCTGTGCCATAGTGCCTCTCTTGATGGCACAGATGATGGAGGCGGCCTGTGATGACCTTGGAGCAGTGTTGTTGCCTCAGCTGATGCTGCCGCTGCTGAGGGAACGCTTAGAAGCCAAAGCTAAAGTTCACAAGGTGTTTAAGGACTGCTTTCACATTCCTCATGTTGTCTCAAACAACTCCACCTACCCCACTAGCATTTGCATGCCTTACATTCCATACAGGGATGAACCCCACATTCTCACCCCTGCATGAACCCAGTGGCTGCTGTGTTGGCAGGCACTATGTATTTGTTTCCTGCCAGCATTTGTGCATTCCTGATGCATCAATTCTTCATTGAGTAGTTCAGATCTGGTGTACATGCTTGCTTGCATGCTTGCAATCATGCTATACTGTTGTAGTCTCAGCTTGGCTGACATGACAGCAGTGGAGCGATGTATCGGCACATTATAATGACATACCAATGCAGCAGAAAGGATATCACATGTGCTGCAGGGTGGAAAGTCTGCAGACGCCATCTCAGCTTCTGGCAACCAGTCTGGCTGGGATCCTGAGGTCTCTGACCTAGTCAACATGTATAAGACACAAATTCAGGAATGTATCCTATCTGCGGACGACCAAACCCTGGAGGTACAGCGGTGTTTGAGCATTATCAAATCGTCTAATCTAGATCTTGCAGTGGAGTCTGAAGAGGAAGAGTGGGTGTATGCAGCTTTTGTGGACGACCTGTGCTTGCAGGCTCCGGGTCCAGATGCTGCAAACATACCTGAGCAATCGCTCAAAAGCACATTCCTTGGCACTATGGACCCAGCTGCTGCATGGCTTTTAGTGGTACTCATCACAGGCTGCAACCCTTATGATTTAATATGAAAGGTTGGCAAGTTCTGCCTATCAAAGTGCCATAACGGCAGATGACATTCACACCTGGGCTGTTGCTGAAAAGTCTTGGCGTGATTCCCTGCTAAGTGAGTCTGGGTGAAGCATAATTCGAGTTGGTGGGAGGAACAAAGTGGCAGTGTAGCTGTGTTGCAGCATACACAACCAGATGCTATGCTGTGGGCTTGCAGACCGAAAAAGTGCTTTGTTGGCGTGCAGCACAACAAAGTCTGGAAACCTGATAGTTACTTTGCTGGTATAAGTATCACCATTGACACAACCCCCATCCTCAGCTCTACATATGTTGTGCTTGCGCTTGGGGGCTGGCTGTCAGGACTGTCAGCACCTGACAGTCAGCATCACAAACTACCAAAGCTAGAGCTGAAGTAGAGTTGGAGCAAATTAAATAGACTGACATCACTCAAAATTTTGTGTGCATACTAGGCCAAATAGAACGCTCACAACTTGAAATATTGACACTGTTTAGACGGCTTAATCAGCTCTGAGAGACATCCGTGATGGCAGCTGCCTGACCATAGGTCCAGACTTCGCTAAGGCTAACATCTGTTGGACTGCCCGTAACAACAGATGGTAGCTTTTGCAAAGTCTCGACCAATAGTCAGGCAGCTGCCATCCCTGACGTCTCACACAGCTAGCCCACCATGAATTTGCAATGCTCAAAGCACGTGACTTCAGGAAATGCAGTCAGCTGTAAGACAAGTGGCATGAAACACATTCAGCCGAAAACATAGTAGGCAAAATCTGAGTATGACCAAAAGCAACACACCACACAGCTGGTGGATGCAATGAGTCAGGACTCAAAGCATCATCTGCATGTTTGCCTCAGTATTAAAACTGCAGTCAGTGCAATGCACAGCAAGATAATGCTGTCAGAGCCTGCAACGTGCCCCTTGAGCCGATCAGCACAGCTAGGCCATTGGTGGCGTTGAGCACAATGTCAAGCAGAATCGTAGTGCTATGCATTATTCAGAGGTGAAGACTTTCACAGACTGCCAGCTGCTTGGCTGATGTCTGTGCTGCCAATGTGATGCCCATGACATGGGGACTTTGATTGAACAAGCTATGCAGCGGAAGGGTGTCAAGGGAAAGTGCAGACTCACATCATCGTGCAGCAAGGCTGGGCTGCAGGTGGAGTTACCCCTTGTCCTGGACATGACTGGGTACAGATGGAATCCAGAGGCTACTGTATACGACCTGCAGGGTGTCATTGTGCATGATGGTGCCCTTGTCACAGAGGGTCACTATTATGCCTTTGTCCAGGAGAGGGGCCAATGGCGGGAGTTCAATGATGAGAAGGTCATAAGGGTAAATGTTATGTACAGCTGCTCTCGCCATGTGTCTTGGAAGATTCTGTTGGAGCATTTTTGGCACATAAGCTACTCACATGTTGCATGAAGCATCTTGTATCAAAGCTATACCCATGGCTTTGACATCTCTGGTGACACAAGCCGTGTGAAAGCACCATACAGCCTGCACACAAGCCAGATGCTTTGCACTCGTTTGCAATCACTATGAGAGCACAAGCCAACTATTTTCAAGTCTCTGTGTCTTCGTGTTTTCCTTGTCAGAAGTCATGTCAACTAAGCCATGATGAGTTGCCTCTTTGTTTGCTGAGGACTGCCGAGGATGTGTTGAAAGCGGAGGCATCTCTTCTGTCCTACGTATTGCGTGATGTCCTACGTATTGCGTGATTGCTAAGCTGCTGGTGTCCAAGCTGGCATGCACCAGCAGCCATCCAGCTCTTCAGCGTCTAGTTCCAGACCAGCTGCATCATCATCTGCAACTACTGCTAGTCAATTGTCAACCAGTCAACGGCAGAGCAGAACTTCAAGAACGGATTTCATGCATGAACAGAAGAAGAAAAGACAAAACACGCGCAGAAACCATTCTGCCAGGTCAAGTGGGCAGGCGCTCAGCCTGAACCGGGCAGCAGCATCTGCCAACATATAAGTGCCACCTGTACGTACGTCTGCATCAGTAGCAGGGTCCTCTGTGTATGGGGACTCAGATGACTCAGGCTCTGCAATGTCCACGCAGAGCTGCGACTAAGCCACTGGCAGCTGCATGCATGGCCAAAGCAATTCTGTTTCTCCTGATGTGACATGAAAGCTTGTCTTACACGTGAGCAGCATGCATGATGTGTGCGCAGTGCTGTCAATGTGCTTGGCAGAACACTTGACGGCTGCAGTTTTCATATCTGTTTTGCATGTCTTGCTCATGTTGCAGTGCAACTGAAGGCACACATAAACTTTCATTGACTCGTTGAGTTACCTTGCAGTGTTGAGCTGGTCAGTGGCCAGCCTGCTCAAGAGGCAGTGACTGACCCAGAAGTGCCCGCCAGTGCAGTGGCGCCAAGTGCAAGAGGCAGACAAATGCCACGATCTCATCTTGCATCAATGGCATTGCCAGACCCACCTGGCAGCTATCATCTCATCTTGCAATCATCACATTTGGCATCTCTTGATCAGAGGTAGGCTGTGGGTCTGCGTGCATCTTCATTTTTGCATGTGCTGTCTCGTGTTTGTGGGTGTCAGAGGTCGTTGCAGCAAGTAATAGCTTGTGTCAGCGCATTGTCAGTAATTGTTTGCTAAGGTTGACAATGCTACTCACCCACACCTACTCATCTGCAGCGCAAATCAGAGTCGAGGCACCCCTGACATGCCAGTTGTCAGCAGCAAAGCACTTGCTGCTACTGCTGCTGCCAGATGGACCAATGCACATTTGCAGCTAGCGTCATTCTCTGTCAATGATGTGGCCAGGCCCCACAAGACGCTGTTTTGCAGGTTGCAAGGAGCAAGCCAGTCTGGCGAAGACCTCAGGGCACAAGCAGCTGCAACAGCCAAGACCTCGGCAGCTACAGCCAGAAAGAGCGGATCAGCAGCTCGCAACATAGAGACAGCAAATGCAGAGGCTGCCCGCAAGCTGGTTGCTGCTGCCGAGGCCCAAGCAGCTGTGGTGCGCAAGAAGCAGCAAGCAGTGAATGAGGCGCAGGCCAAGGTAGCCCAGGCTGAGGCCAAGAAAAAGGCAGCACTAGCTGCCAGGCGCAAAGTTGTGGAGGAGAATGTGAGGAAGGCCAAGGCAGAGATGGCTGCCAAAGAAGCCGCAGACAAGGCACAAGCAGCTGATGGCGCTGCACAAAGTTGTACCCCTAATGCTCAGACTGCAAGCCCTAGCGCTGGTGCTGTCACGAAACCCACCAACAGCACAAGCACAGGCCACCCCTCAGCACAGCAGACAGCAGTGGACCAACTATGCCTGCCCATGGCTCTCCCCCTGTTGATCCCCCAAAGTCTGCTCCTGCCCCTACCCCGTCCACTAGCACCACCCCTGTCCCTGCTGCTGGCCCTGCTGAGCAGCCTAGCTCAGTGGTATCTCCCCCCTCACTACTACCCCCCAACCCAGTACCACCTCCTACCATGACTAATGAAATGCCAGCTGAGCAAGCAGAGCGTGCCTCAGCTTCCCAATTTCTCAATTCTCCCTCTCCCTCCCCTACTCCAGCCCCTCCCCAAAAACTTGCTCCCTCTCCCACCCCTACTCCAGCCCCAACATCTCCTGCTGCCCGTGCCAAACCCCTGGTACCCCGGGATACCCCGGGCGCATTACCTCCT
>JAABUH010002018.1_pt1 | contig 20562 bp, 22 predicted proteins | sample 5559121 | NCBI WGS metagenome assembly JAABUH01 (sample SAMN10711871, study PRJNA513364) | rock metagenome | isolation source: Antarctica rocks | place: Antarctica: Victoria Land, Battleship Promontory nord | collected 2015-12-28
TGATGTTGACGAGATAATGCATTATGATAATGCAGTTGATCTTTTACTAATGATTTTGTAGTCTGTTGCAACTGTCAGAAGATCATTGCTTCAACAATCTCAGCATGCTCATTCTTCTCAAGACGAAGATGATCAATATCTTTGCACTGATGTTATAAATGAAAAATACTCGATCTGACAATTTTGAAAAAAACAATGCTTCGAATTTTTCTAAGTTGACGCAAATGACTAAGAATATTCTTTCATGCTCGATATTCTCAGTAAATATTGAGCGAACTTTTAGTCTTGCTAAAAGAGTATGTCGATGAGATCGATCACAGATAAGTTCAAAAACGATGAAACAAATAATGTTGATTAAGTATTACAATTGAACTATGAATTTGAATTCAGACGAGACTATTACTGAGTTTTGAAATATTTATTGCAGAGAGAAGAATGATGATCAAGAGATCAACGAATCTGCTGATTCATTTCAAGTATCTTTGAAGACTGTTCTGATGCAAATTTATTCATAGATCTGCAATATCATTTCATTTATTAAAAGTCTTGCATTTAGAGCAAGTACTTATTAGAAGTACAATCGAGTCAATGCACAAGAATAATGCACAAAAGTAATGCAAATGTGATTTCAAGAATTACACTGTCTATCTAACTGATGAAGACAAACATTTTCTAGTCTGTCTTGAAAAACATGACATCAAGATTCATCATGAGATTCTTCATAAATCTCATATTTCTATCTTGAATGATGACGCGTTTGACATGAATTGTTGTCAAGTTGATGTCTGCATAGAGCAAAATGTCAATGAAAATTCTACAACAAGAGTGATAATGCAAAAGAGTAATGCACTTACTTTTCATAAAGAAGCACATAAAGTCTTCAGTGACTTCTTGAAGAGCACTCAAGACAGAGCGCTGAATGCGAAAATCATATTGTAGCATGTTCGCTTGAGCATAATCATGCATAATCTCTTTAATCAATCTTTTGAAGATCATTTTGAGAATGAGATTTTCTGCAATCTTCTGATATTTTCAAATTTCACACAGCGCAACAGTGTCTGATTTGTAGCGTCTTTTCTGTTGCAAAGCATTAGTATGTCAGTAGATAATGCATTATTCATGTGCATTATCTTTTTAGTAGTAATAATAAATTTAAAGACTGAAGTTTCTTTGATAACATAATGATCAGTTGAATGCATTGAGTTCTTAGACGTCTTACGTGCTGATGCATGTGTTAAAAATAAACTAGTCAGCAATAAACAAGTTATATTGCATTATCAGTATGCATTATCAATAACATGCTTGCTGCATGTCATTGTTTATCAAGAATGATTGATTTGATTTATGTAAACTTGATTTTTGAAAGTATTATCTTCGAAAATATTATTTATTGAAGCGTTGATTACTAAAACGATTCAAGAAAATATGATAGAAGAAGTGATTGAAAAATCAGAAAAGAAATTGAAGAAAATATTGAATAAGTGTTAAAAAATAAGTGTTAAGAATAATAATTAAATTTTTCTCGTTGCACTCAAATTCATCTCACTTGATGAGTTTTTTTCTTACTTTTCAAAATTCTCTATCTGTTCATATTCTATTGAACTACTCAAATTTCATCGATACTATTGCATTACTCAAATGCATCATCAAGAGAACAATGCTGACTTTAACAGATACTTTTCACTCTGTTTGACAGTTCAGAAATAATTCTTTGTGAAAATTAATGCATCTCACTTGATGTTATACTTCTTACTTTCTCAAATTCTCTACAAGTTCATATTCTATTAAACTACTCAAATTTCATTGATACTGTTGCATTACTCAAATGCATTATCAAGAGAACAATGCTGATTCTAACAGATAATGTTCACTCTATTTGTAAACTCAAAGTTTATTGCAAGTCGAAATCGTGATGAAAATTGATTCGATGAGATCAAAGAACACTACAAGCGACAGAACAACAATCATGTAGTCATATTTAAACGACTACACAAACTAAGACAATTCAATGTTTGAAAAGAAGTGAATGAAATCAACAAAGCAGCGATGAAAGACAATGTAAGAGACAAGATAGAACAAGAGCGAAAGAACAAAGATATTCATGATAATACATCTTAGTAATGCAATACTAGATAAAGCGTTGATTTGTTTATAGTTGAATGCTTTGAATCAAAAATTAGACGCAAAGTGAATGCTGAGATTGTCGTTGAGACGATAAAGCTTTTTGATATAACTGCTGCAACACAAGATGTGAATACTACTGCGACACAAAATGTAAATACTACTGCGAAGAAAATTGCTTCAAAAGCAATGAAGATATGCATTATTTATATGCATTATTTCTCAGTTGCAGAAATTAATATCAATTTTAAAAGACAACAGATGAGCTGAATGTAAGCGAAGAAATATCAAAATTTATGATTTCTATAGTTCACTTAATTCAACAAAGAATTTTTCATCATGATGATTTGAAGAAGTTAAAGCAGACTGACGATACTAATTCTATGACAGCTTTTCAGAATTTTGCAACAGAATTCGTCACTTTCTCAACTGTCAAAGAACGAGAAATTCAGAATTCAATACATGCAATAAATTCTAATTCAAATGATTTCATCATAGTAGAAAATGATGACGCAGAGATGTGTTATGAAGCAAAGAAGAATGAGAAGAAATTACAACATGATGAATATGAGATAATCAGTAGTGAGAAGAAAGAGAATAATGAAAGTGAAAAGAAAATAATAGAGCTGTTCGACTAGCGAACAGCGCTTATCTTACTTTCTAAGTTCTAATCATAATTCATAATCTTATAAATTCATAGTGCATTATCTTTTTGCATTATCATGAAGAGTGTTCAATAGAAAGTCATGATGAGAATCATGATGAAGACTGTTCGATCAAGCTATTTACATCTATCTAATATCTTGTCAAATTGAGTCGAGTTGTTGAGTCAAGTTGTTGATCCAAGCTTCTCAACTCGACTCGAGTTCTCGAGTTCAACTTCTCAATTCGACTCAACACTTTTTCAAAAAAATTTCAATTCAACTCGACACTTTTCGAGTCGAGTACTCAACTTGACGCGATCAGAAATTCTGATCATCTTCAAGCAAGATGAGCAAGATGAGCATCATGCTCATCATGCTCACTATGATCACTTCTGATTCAAGCAATTAGAGCAAACACTTCAAGACTCTGATTACATAATGATTATTTAATCATTGCTTTATTTAATCATCTGCAAGAGAGTTCTAACACTAAATTCTCTTTTAAGATTTTCATTTTGAAAATCACTTTTCTTTCATGTTTTCTCATTGCACAACAAAAAACTTTATCTTGCGTTGCAGAAATCTTCTTGAGCGTACAAGTTCTGAGCATGCTGTCATGCGTTCTTATGAACACTGCAGTCGCTTGCAAAAGAAATGTCGTGTTAACAACAAATTTGATCATTGCATCGAGTGTATGCATCTCAATCGCAAGTGCAATCTTACTTTCTTGATGATGAAGTGAAAAAGAATAAAGACAGAACACGATCGCGTTCTTCATGAGCTGCTGAACACTCACAAGTAGATGTAAGAAATCTTCGCGAAAGCTACTCATCTGCAAAATCAATTTGTGTTTCTGAAGAATAAGAAACAGACAATGATTGAACGAAAGTTTCAAAACATCATCAAGCTCAAGAAAGAAGAAACAAGAATTAATGAATTATCGTTGAATGATCTTCTTTTTGACGTGTCTTTTGAGCAGATTGAGATTTCATCAAACTTTGACTGACTGAATTTCTCAACTGAAACTGTCACAGAAGCATCTGACAGTTCTTGAGATTTCTTCTTGATTCTCAAGTGTTCTTGATATGTTCATAATCTTTTCACTTGACTAATCAATGAAACTGATCTTTGATATTCTGTTAATCTAGTATATTCTTTACTTCATACTTGATGTTTTGATTCTCTGAATTGATTTCTGAAAATTCTGTTTGAATTGATGAATTCAAGTCTGCAGACTTCAAAAGAAAAATATGAAATACTGAGTGTATTCTCATGAGTGCTGAAAGATTCAACTCATAGTTAATTAATCTCTTTTCTTCTAGAATTTCAAATGATTCTAGTTTCATATGATTCAACTTGTTACTTGATCTTTTCATTTTGATATTTCGTCTTAGTAAATAAACTTTGTCTCTCTTTTTAAGAGTAAATTCTCTATCTCTTTTCTTATTTGCATACAGAATCATGCACTTGCTTAGAAACTGAATGTTCTTCTGCAACTCTTTGTGCAACAAATGTATTTATTCAATCTGTATTGTAACTTTCTGAATTATTTGCACAAATTCACACGATTTCTTGAAAGTCTTTGACTCAAACTCATAGTTTGCAAAGAATGATGACATGCTGATTACTTTCGTCATTGTGTTATTGAAAGTCAACTGAGCTATTGACAGTAACTGTACTCAATCATTCTGTCTATAGTTGATATAACATCTGAGATACTGTTTCAGTGTCTAATTTATTCTTTTTGTTTGTTCATTCATCTGTGAATGATAAGCTGTAGACAGCTTATGATGAATCTTTAATTGATTCATCAACGATTTTCAGAATTTCGATGTGAAGAGCTTATCTCTATTCGAAATTATCTCATCTGATAATTCATGATTTGCTACAATCGTTCTTAGAAATGTGTATGTTAAATTCTCTGCGAATGTTGCTTTCTTGTATGACAAGAAGTATTCATACTTGATTAGTCTGTCTGTGATCATTAATATAGAGTCGTACATTGTTCTTGTAACTTTCTTTTTTGACTTTGATAGCTTGACTATAAAGTTCAAAGCTATGCTTTTTCATGCATGATCTGATGTGCTGAGACTTTTCAAAAGTTCGTAGAGTCTGTGTCGACTATGCTTCATTCAAATGCATATGTCGCACTTTCTTATGATATTTTCTATCTGTTTTCTTATCTTAGAAAAGTAGTAAATTCTAGATATTCTTTCAATGATTTTACTTGAATCTTGATGTTCATGTATCATTGACTCGTGATAATCGCTTATTATCTCTTGTCTGCATCTTGTTGAAACATAGATGAGATCTTAAAATGTTAGTATTTCGTTGATTATCTCAAAGTTCGCGTTGTCAGCGATATTCTGTATAATATTCTGCGCGACTGAGTTCTTTGCTAACTTTAGCTTTATTCATTTTTCAAGATCTCGATTGCAGATTCGTAACGTAGCTGCATTTTGTTTATTGTAGACAATGAAATCATCTTGATTTTGTTGTAAAATAGTCTGATTTATCTGTGATCTATCTGTCATGTGATCTGCTCTTCTGCTCAAGACATTGATCTTCGAGTTTTCAGATCTCTTTTGATACTGAATTTGAAAGTTGTACGATGACAATTTCTTTGATCATCTGATCTGTCTTCAATTCAAAACTTTCGTGATCGTGAAGTATAGCAGATTCTTATGATCTGTATATACTTGAATCTGATGTCTAGATTCTTTCAGATACACTCTTCATTGTTTGAAAGAGTCAACAATAGCTAGTAGCTTCTTGTCATGTATCTCATAGTTCAATTCAGCGACTGTAAGCTTACGACTGTAGTAAGCAATAAAATGCAGACGTTTTTTATCATCTGATTGATTGATACACGTCTTAATAGCTTCGTCTGATGCGTTTATCTCAAGCATAATAGATTTTTCTGATTCAAACATGATCAGTACTGACTGAAAGATGAACAATTTCTTCAGCTTCTTGAAAGCTTCTTCTGCTTTCTCAGTTTACACAAACGATATGTTCTTCTTCATAAGATTCGTAAGTGACGAGATGATTCTGAAGTATTTCTTTATAAAGCGTTTATAAAAGTTCGCAAATTCTAAGAAGAATTGAACTTCGATCTTTGACTTTGATGTCGATCAAGTCGTAACAACTTCTATCTTCTTTGAATTCATTCTTAAACTCTGAGACGTGACTATGAATTCTAAAAACTGTACACTCTGTACATGAAATTCACTTTTCTCTGACTTAATGCGTAGATCGACTTTCTTTAAAGTCTGTAGAATCTTTCTAACATGTTGCACATGTTCTTTCTTCGTCTTGAAGTATACTAGTATATTATTCAGATATACTATGACGAATTGATTCAGATAACGTCATAGCACGTTATTCACAAATGTCTGAAACGTGACTGAAGCATTGATTAAATCAAAAGACATGATCAAATACTTGTAATGTTCTAGTCGAGTGCAAAAGACTGTCTTTCACTCATCTTTCTTTTTAATTTGTATTCGATTGAATGCTTTAAGTATATTGAATTTCATAAATCACTGTGCTTTCTGAAGTCTATCTTGAAGTTCAGATATGAGCGATAGCGAATAACTGTTTTTAATCGTGATGTTATTCAGTGCTTTGTAATCGACACATAGTCTTAGACTTTTATTCGATTTCAAAACAAACAGAATTGAGTATTCTGCTGATAACTGTGATTCTCTAATGAATTCTTTTCGCATGTTCTCTTTCAGATATTGTCGCAAAGCGTCAAGCTTTTCTGTCAACAATGAATAAATGAACTGTTTCGTGAATTTCTTGTCATCTATGAGCTTAATCTCATGATCTCATGATTGATGTTTGAGTAGTGTCTCTTGATCACTTTCTTTCTCAAACAGAACCTTATATTTCTGATATTCTTTAGAAATTTTAACGATAGTGAGATTACTTTTAACCTCTCTGCTTCATAACATCTGTGCATCTGAGCTGTTCTTCAGCTCGCTGCGCATATTGTTCGCTGTCATTATGAAGATTTTCACATTCTCTGATGACTTCAATATCGAGTGCAATCGCGTCGTTTCTGTATGAAGAAAAGCGACTGTCTCATTGACTCAATCTATCATTGAATTGATCATACGAAGTCATGATATGTCTAGAACTATATCGCTGCCTGACTGCTTCATAACATTTAAACGTAACTTCTTTCAATGACGTTCAAGTTTCAAGTGAATGAGTCAAGTCTTTTGATCTATTAGTTTATTATTATACTTCATGAATGTTTCATCGAAGTTTCGCAAACTGTAAGATTCTTTCTTCTTCTGCAAAGATATTTGCGTTTTTCTAGCAAATTCTGAGAACATATAGTTCTTCATACAGTCACTGTCAATAAATAAACATGCTGTATAATCGTTGATCTTGACTCAGACTCGTAACTGTGTTGAGTCGCTTGTGAAGATAAATATGCTTTCAATTTTCGATCTTTGACTAAACTTCTTTGATGATCTGTTGATCAAAGAATTTTCTAGTTTTTTGAACTAGAAGCTTACTTCTCAAGTACTTGTTTTATGTACTGAAATCGATTTGAATTGATCTTCTTCTGTGAATATTTCTTTGAATCACACAGATCAAATCTCTCTCTGATGACTTTTGTCATCTGTCTAAGTTCTCTGAATATATGATTTTCATCAAGAAGTACATATTCTTCTTGCTTGATGAACTTGACTTCTGTGAATGACTTCTTCATAATTATGTCATGATATCAAATGCTCTTACGTAATGTGATCAATTCATCTTGAATCACGTTATAAATAGCTTGATGTATTTCATTCTTGATCTGTTGCATACGCTGTGAAAAATCTTTCTCTTTCTGTCTGAAGAAAGTGTACAATTCGTTGTACATGCTTATAAAACTTGTCTGATTTGTAAGTTTTCTAAGATCTTTCTTTACTTCAAGATGATTTTCTTCTTCTTTAAAAGTGTCTTCTGCTGTGATAGTGAATGCTTGTAGAGTTTCGCTAAGTCGATTTTCTTTCTCGACTGCTTGATGAATAGTCTATTCTGTGCTGTTCGATCTATTCAAGTCATATTCTTCGCTGTCGAGAATCTCTAATTTCGCGATCATAGTGAACAAATTTTTGTCACTTTTCTCATTGTGCACTTTCGACTGATGATGAGTTGCTGCGTAGAAACGATTCTTTCGCAAGAGTTTCAAATATCATTCAGAATCTTTTTTATTGCTCAGATAAGTGTAACAATTGTTTTCATAACATGCTGTTCACAACAACACTTAATGCTTGTCTTTCTGATCTTCTTTCGTTGCTGCGAAAGATCTGTCTTGTTTATCATAAAGCTTTAACTTGTTTTTGTACTTGTTCTGAATACAATCTTTGAAGAAATGATCTAGCTTTTTGTATATGTAACATGCTTTGCTTTGCTGAACTGTTTTATCGCGAGTGTTCATTGATATCTTTCGAGTAGCATCTAACTTCATAGACTGAGAATCGTAATAAAGTTGCTTCTTCTTTCTCTTGCTTCATGCAACTGAGACATAAGCGATCTTGTTCTTCTTTTCAAGTCTTCGCTTGTATTGTTGATTATTCAGCACGATTGTCTTGTTAATCATAGCGTGCAAAGTCGCGAGTTTATTCATACGAGCTATCTCATTCTTTATCACATTCATCAGTTCTTTATAGAACTGTGCTGTAAGAGTCAAGTCATTTCATTTGATCTTTACTGCAATTGACTGAAAAGCAGTGATGTACTTGAATGCTGATTCTGATTGCTTAATGTCATACAGCTGTCGTTCAACGATTCGTTTCGCATCTATGTCTTCATACATTCTTCGTATTGCTTGTTCAAAGTTAGAGAAGTTTTCAAAGACTCTGTTAATCTCGTCTTCTCGATCTTCTGACTTATTCTTCAAGTGATTCTTTATCAATGATTTAAATCATTTGAAGACATCTTCTTTGAAGTATGAGAATGCAAACAATATCTTGTCATGAGATGAACTTAGTTTCTTGTGTGCTCTGACATAAACATTCACTTGTATAAGAAAAGCATCAAGCTTATCTTTATCTTCATAGTACAGATTTGATGTCGATATTTTAATCAATGACTTGCTATCTGAGAATGCAGTGATGTCTGCTGAGATGATTCGTTCTGAGAATGACATAACAATCATGATAAGATGATGCTCTGATATCTTGTGAAAGAGTGATGCTCAAAGTGTAATGATTGTTTCTTTAACAACACAAGATATAAACAGAGATCAGTATAGTAACAAACTAATCATTAGACTGAAGATCTGAGAATAGCTAAGACAATAGACTGTATTGACTATTACATGAGTTGAGCACGAAGCTTCTATCTAAGAGAATGATCATCGTTATATAAACATAGAAGAATCATGTCAAGTTGTCTCTGCTCTGAATGATTTTTTTGATCATTCTTAAGCAAGATGAGCAAGATGAGCATCATGCTCATCATGCTCACTGTGATCACTTCTAATTCAAGCAATCAGAGCGAACACTTCAAGACTCTGATTACACAATGATTATTTAATCATTGCTTTATCTAATCATCTGCGAAAGAGTTCTAACAAAGACATGATCAATTCAAACGCATGCATTTACTAGAAATTAACAGAGACAACAAAGAAAGAACAATATGATCAAGAATGATTCTGCTTAAATACATTCAGTGAAAAACTTTGCATGATCACATATATTTATTCATATTTACGAGACAATAATGATAAACATGTTACATCAACTACTTAAGAAAATCATCTCATATTTGATGTTATGACTCAGTCAGATCATCAACGAAAGTCTTTGTACAAGTCAAAGAAGAAAAGAAATCAGATTAGCTTTAAATGATGCATCAGAAACAGCTCAGCTGAATCAAAGATTTCACGTCATTTTGTCATTTAAAAACATAAAGAGATTTATTAAGTACAGTACGATTAAGTAATAAACTGATGCAGATCAAAAGTTCATTATATGTCAACTTATATCAATCATCACATCACTTCTGATCACAAGAGCATCTGCAGCAGTTCACTTTGCTTAAGCAGTGATAAACTTTGTGATACTTGCTCAGTATCATTTGCATGATGAAGAAACTCTTTAATATCTTGAACATGCGCTTTTTCAATTGAACAAGTTAAAGAATGTTTTTCGTCATTTACGATTTGAGTGTTCAGATACAGACGTCAATCATTTCAACATTTCAAAACTACATGTGATAATACATTATGCAAGTCAGATTTGAAGATACAATAGTGCTAATGATTTTAATACAAAGCACAGTGAGATTGCACATAAGTATTTAATAAAGATCTTTTTTGATTGCATCAATAAATGAGACACGTTTCAAACATAGTTATTGCATCATAATACTTGACATCTGAATTTTCTTGTGATGAAAGATATTCTTCTTTACAGAAATACAAGACAGAGCAAGATTAACAAGCATGCATTGACTGTTATGATAACATGATTCAATCATGTCTTTAATCTTCGTAAAATTCAAGACACACTCATTTGCAAACAATGCAATCAAATATAAAAGACAAAACTCAATTCAAAGTTATGATATCATGCATCAATCTTAGTCAGAATTCTGAACATGAAGAAGCTTCTTGATGCGTTGACAGTCTTCATGTGTAAGTGTTGTAACATAGTTGACAAGAAAGTTGTATCAGATAAAAAGTTGAATAAAAAGAAAAAAGACTCGATCTGAATTGAATCATACTACGTAAGCGTTCATGAGTCACTTCAATGCTGAAAACGAGACGAAAAAGACATCAACGACTTAAAGAATCTTGTCAGTGATAGAGTATACTGCTCATTGAACTGACAGAAAAAGAAGAGAGTTTGAAGACGTGATTATGTTCTGATTTAGAAGAGATTGAAAGAAACGACTGAAGCATCAACTCTGCTAAATGATCAACTGTCTGATCAGCTACGACTTATTCTTTTCATTATAAATTCGTTGCGTCAAGATAACAAGAATAATGAGCTACGACACAATGATGCTCTCGTCGAACTACTCAAACTTCGTAATGAGAAAACTCAACATGCTGTGCATGAAATGATTGAGATAAAGCATTGATTTAAGAATAACGTCAAAAATTCTTGTTCACTCGAAGCTAGTCAATTTTTTCATTTGCATACAATTCTGAAAAGTGTGCATGTTGTATCAGCAAATGATAGTCGTAGCGAGTCAAACAAAAACAAGTTCTTCTACATTAACAACTTTAATGACTGAGATTCATATAATTCAATCTATAAGAAGAATTTCTTGCATAAAGAAACGAAAGTAGCAGAATACTACTTCAAACGCGAAAGCTGAAGATATTTGAAACTGATTCAGTCTCATTGCAGACAAAAATCAAACAATGTATATGTATTATATCTATGTCTCAAAGCATATACAGAATCATCAAAGTCAACGATGCTACATGATTAATCAATTAAGAATTATAATCATCTCTTGACTTTGCTCAATCAAATTTCTCTTGATGAACAGAAGTCTTAACTATGAACTGATGAGAATTAAAATCAGAGTCTAATCTCACAAGAGCTGTGTTCTTATGAAATATACATAGCAAACAAAGCTTTGCTTGTTGCAAGAGTATCATCAGCTACAAATTTGATATCATGATGTCAATCAATCAAAGTCAATTGTATTAATGAATTGATCTGAAAAATCGAATTGACTTGATGATCGTAAGCGATTGTGTTATAAAGAAATGTGAGTGACTCAGTAATAGATTCTAGATAATCAATATGTATTTCATAAATCTAGTTGAAAGCTTAAGCAATAAGTAGATCACTGAAAGCTGATATCAGTTATCACATGAACAAGATGTAGCGAGTGTGACATCAATCAAATTCTGAAGTTATGAATCGCTGATGCTAAAGTTTTTTGTGATAAGCGCAGTCATCAGTCACAGACGCAAAAAGATTCAACAAACATCAAGTTTTCTATTTAATATAATGAATGCATTGTTGAAGATATCATGTAAAGAGTATGTACACTACAAATGATCAATAAACAGAGTGAAAGAAAAACTCAACATTGACGAGTCTGAATACATGCAATTGAAGATGCGAATATGAAATCAGATGAAATCTCTACAACTTATAAAATGAAAGCTAAATATAAACAAGTTGAAAGAGACTCTCAGATCAACATTTGAAGTCATATATCATGAGTTTCATATTATATTCAACGATGTCACAAGATCAAGAAGTGATTCTATGTTAATGTTCATGATACAGCGATCAAATTACAATGTAAGAAGATGATTCAAAGTCAGAGAGACATGATGAAACAATCTTAAGTACAATTCTTTATCATCTTCTTAACTAGAGACACACTCACATATCTTGAGTTAAGTCATCTGCGACGAAAGAGATTGCAAGAGATCTCAATCAATATCAGTCAGATCAGTCAAAAATATCATAATACAAATCAGTTGCAATCTCAATTGTAGCACATGCTGCAGATCACAAGATCTTCTTAAACGTGAAGCAGTAAAGAACTTGATTTACATTGATGACATGAAATATGATAAATTTATAAAGCTGATTGAGAATGAGCTAAATTACGACTGTGTCACAGATACAGTGATATATGATCGAGCTAAATTCGCAAGAATATATATTAGTAACGAGCGTGAATGAAAAACAGCACTGAAAGAAATGCATGCAGAAAAGTTTATTCACTTTCTTTTTACAATTCAATCTGCTGCAAACAACGATTGTATGTTTCAGATTTCTTGTGATACTCAATTCAAGCAGCTGATCACTGAAGAAATTATGTAGAATGTTCATAGAAAATATGTTCATACTCAAGATTCTCATTATAAAATGACATAGTGAGATCATGTCATAATTGAGAAATCTCAAGACTGAGTGATAAGACTTATGATTCATTCAATCTTAACAAGAATTCAATGAACTTTTGTTAATGTTAAATAAATCATTCTTAGTGCTTGAGATAAGATAATTTTTTCTCTTATCATGAGAAAAAATTATTCGTAATTCAACATTCTTTTCTATTCTTCTTCTTAATCATTTGTTGCATAGATTTTCTTGATGATCATACATTGTCAAGTCACACTAAACGACTTTCATCTCAAATGCAACATGAGAATACGTCGATCTTAATAATGATGAATTTATCAAGATACTAAGTGACATTACAGAAAAGACATCATCACACGAGTAACTTCAAGACATTATCATCATCAAAGCGCAGCGCAGTTGAACATACAAAGATTCACGATGACAACAAGATCATAACAGACTCAAGCAACAGTGATTCTGTAAGAAGAGTCTTCAACGAAGACAGACGTGTCACTCTTGAAGTAAAAACTCGTTTAAGAATTCAAAAGAATAAATGACTAATTTGAAAATAGCAAGAATTGAACACTGTCAAAGCATTCAATGAAAGTACTTTCGTGAAGTTGTCACAACATTTCAAAGACTCGATGTATACAACATCAAACAGTCTGATTCTTTTCAATCAATCAATAACAGACATACTAAAATTTATTTTGATGATGATGATATCAACAATGCAGACTGAAAATCAATAACATCATATTTATGAGAAAAGATATCACGTTGAACTAAATGTCAATTCATCATTGATCATGAGTCAATTGTCAAGATTTGCACTCGTTATTTACTTGAATAAATATTGAGCAATCATGTTGATAACAACAGCAGTTCATGATCAAACGTCAAAAAAGAATGACTTAGTGAGAAATTAAAAGAAGCGTGAAAGAAGATCGCAAATCATTTAAACAAGAAGTCAGATCACAAATGTTGTGAAGTAGAGAACATTTCAATGAAGACAAAGACTCAAAAGATAACACACTCAGATTTTTCGTTGCGAATAAAACTCATACTAAGTAGATGTATGACTTCTTTGAAACGTAATGATTGAGTATACTGAGTCGAGTACAAATTATAGTCGAGAGCGAATACAATTAACAGAAGCAACTCACGAGAAAAGTGCAAAAGAATTTGACACAGAGTCTGCTAAATAATGATGACTTTGCATGTAATCAGATATGTACTAATCAAATATTACAACATCAACTAACATGAGAAGATTCTTCAAGACAGATTTTGCACAAGAATTATAGTGAACATACTGATTCAGAAGTTTTACTGCAAAGTCAAAGATGAGATAGCATATCAAGAATACATGAAGATATTCTTTAATTTGCTTTCTACTAATGTTGTTCTCATCACAGTGACAATGATTACTCATTGTATACGAGAATATAAATCAGAAGAGCACAGATTAAACAAGTTTGAAAAATCAAACGTGAAGAGTAAGTGAACATTTGCATATATCAATGATTAAAGTAATTGAAGCGAAGCTGAAATTTATAACATGCAGCGACATGAATGCGCGTCAACGCAACATGAAATCAACAAGTCTGCTATCATCAACAAGCAATATTGAAGATTCTGCTATGTTGTATCAAGCAACAGATTGATAATAATGATATTGAGATGACTATTGACATTCAAGTTGTACTCAATATATACGTTGATTGTCTTAATGATCTCTCATTATACGAGTTAGAAAACGACACGTAACTTGATTCAAACACAAGTCATAAGAAAATATTCTTGCATCAAGAAAGCATTTTCGTCTTTCAATCTTTGAAACTATCATCACTCATCTTGAAAGCAGTATTATTGAATAAAGCAATAAATATTGCAACTCATAATTAAATCTTTGATCACTGACATTATGTAGAAGAGATTGATTGAATCGAACACAGAGAATGAATCATCAACTGATGATGTTTAAGTCAGCAACAGTCAAATTCTTAGTCAGAGATTTCACTCAACATCACAGACTAAAGATTCATCATGTATCACATTGCGAAGCGACGAATATAAGTTCATGATAGAGCGACAGAAAGATGATGAGTTGATAATGATTAAGATCAACTGAGAATGAAAGTTTGATGACTTGTGAAATACTTTAGATATGAAAGAGAACGAACGTTTGTGATATAAAGTAAACAAGACAAAGAAGATTTTAAGCGATGAGATGAAATATGAGAGCTTCGTGCGTAGAATGAGAAAGAAAAGCACTGTGAACGTAACTTGCAAAAAGAGAGAAATTAGAGAAGAATAAAACTCAAGCACAGTAATCACTATAATCAAATGATTTGAACACAGCGAAAATTTTGCTTCATACTGCGAAAGCGCTTGTGTCACATGTGCTTACATGAGAAAACATAGTATCGATAGTGATGCAAGCGCACTGATCAAACACTTCAAACATTTTGCTCAAAAGTGCAAAAGCGCTTGTGTTGCAAGTGCTGACATGAGAGAACATAGTGCTAGAAGTGATGCAAGTGCACAATAAGAAAAGAGTGACAAGATTGAGAAGAACGACGAAGATGCATATAATGACATTAATTACTAGAGAAAAGAAGATGCACTGAGCACTGTAATCAGTTTGTGTGACTTTAAAGCTATGTTTGCAATAAATGATGATCACGCTGTCAACAGCTTGATCATATTCAATGAATTTAACGAAGAAAGAACATGCAGAGATAACAGTGAATTGCATGTCTCAATGATATTATTCGACATCACGACTATCAATGCTACAGATATCAAGATCATGTTTGTTGAATCAAACAATAAAGACGCATAGTGCGCTCATAGAAATTCTAGAGATTTTAGCGCTTTTATGAATATGTCTCAGCTAAAATTGACGCAAATCTGAAACATGAGATTAAACGAATATTTGAGATATTGATCGCTAAAAGCGCTAAAATCTGTCTCTGTCACCCTTTACAAACTCTTGATGCTGAGAAGTTAATAGTGTGCTTGATTTTCTCTTCAATAACTCTTGATCACTGTATACTTTCGTTCAATAGTAATTCTTCATTGATTTGAATTTTCGAAGATGATGAGTACATTGCTTTCAGAAATGTCTTGCACTTTTCATTGAATTCAACATACAACATAGCAGAATCGACAGTGATCTACCTAAGCATATGATATATCAAATCGATCGATAAGTTATAGAGCACAATTGTACGATTAAAACAAGCTCTCATTCGACTCAATAGCTTCACAGGTGACTGCGTCGCAAGTCAAAAATCGAAAATTGAAATTTTTCGCGTTCACGCAGATCAAAATCGACGACGAAACGAAAGTTCATCAACGCAGAAGAAAGAATCATCAATTCAGACAGTAATTTGATTGATAAATCGAAGAGCAAACTCACATGAAAAGAACAAGTCATCAATCGACTTCAGAACAGCACAGAAGACTGCATACTGACACAAAAATCGAAATTGAACTCTTTTGCGCTCGAAGATCGCACAGAGAACAACGTTGTTTCAAAGAAGTACAGCGTTTCTTATCAAATCACTATTTGTTTTATCTTTTCTTGATGCGTAAGACAGTAAGTCGAGATCAGTCGTTACTATTCTGAGCGAGATAAAGCAACTACTTCGATACATGAGATATAAAGCAATTGCGTCAAGCATTTTCTATCAAAAAGAGTAATCTAGACTCTTGCAGACTAAATTTATATCATTTTCATCTGACATAAGTTAATAATAAAAGACGATTTATTGCAGATTTCAAGATAGAAATTGAGAAATCTCTACACTAAAGTTACTGTCTATGTGAAACGCTCTGAGTAAGAGATTAAAAAGATATTTAAGTGATGTCAAGTGAATTTTCTAGAAGCTCAAAGCTTGAAACTCGAAAAAACTCTCTATGAAAAGAAATATAAAGAGTCACTTCATGCGCTTTTCTTTCTCTCATTTCGCAAACATTAACGCGAAACTCAGTGAAAGCAATAGCTCAACGTCAGAATTTAAAATGTCAACGATAGAATTCAAAAAGTCAACGTTAGAGATTGAAACAGATTTATGAAATGAACTTAGCATGAGTTCATCAACAAGCAAACAACTGCAGAACGACATTGTCGATTTATTTTGCAGTCAACAAAAATCGTCTACATCAGCAAATAGAAAAACGTAATACATGTTTAGTTCACTTGATGCATTGATGTTAAATTCACATGCAAATGCGCATAATGACAAGAATACAATTAATCTGCGAAATGCAAATTCGCAGCAAAAAGAGCAAACATGAGTGATTGTGAAATTCAAAGAAATGAAAAAGCGAAAAGAGATGAAAAGTTCGCAAAAAGAAGCTAGCATCGAAGTTAGAACTAGTAAGTGCTACGATGTCATCTCTAAAAAGATTCAGATAAAGAGACTGCGCGAAAGAATTGAATTCGCAGTCAATCAGTTAAGACAAGCGATATCAGAACAGAAAAAGACTATAAATTATAACTTAATCTACATTCGAAGAGCATGCAACGAAAGCATAGAAAACTCGATTCAGAAGCAAATTGATCGACTTCAAAGTCAAACAAACAACAAACTGAAGATCATTCTACAATTGATTCAAGATCGACAACGAGATTTATCTGTACAAGATGCTGACTACGAATCTTCTGCAAGCTATGCTTGTCAGAAGAGCTGAACAATCTCATCAACATTGACAGAGCAGTAACAGCGCTTTACTTATGCATTGAGCTTGCACACAGTTGAAAAGTGAGGCAATAACAACGCGATCATCAGCGCATTAAAGCTCGCATATACATAGAATGACAGCAACGTCTTTGCATACATGCTGCAGCTCATATACAACATATACACATATACTGCGAAGGCACGACTCAGCTTTTGTGCACACACAGACAGACGTGATGCAGTAAATCGATTGATTTTTCGCATTGTCAGATCGATTTACATGCAGCGCAATCATACACAGAGCAGTAACAGCGCTTTATTCACACGTTGAACTCATATAAGATATACATAAATATACTGTGAAGGCATGATTCAGCTTTTGCGCATCTACACGTCTGCATGATGCAATAAATCGATCGATTTTTTGCTTTATCAGATTGATTTACAGACATCGCAATCACATACACTGCAAAGACACAACACAGTCTTTGCTCATATACACAGAACGATAGCAACGTCTTTGCGCACACGCTGCAACTAATATACGACATTCACACAGTCATTACGAAGGCACGACTCAGCTTTTGCACATTTACATGCTCGCATGATGCAGTAAATCAATCGATTTTTCGCATTATCAGATCGATTTACATGCATTGCAATCACATAGATTGCAAAGACACAACACAGTCTTTGCTCATATACACAGAATGACAGCAACGTCTTTGCGCACGCGCTGCAACTAATATACGACATTCAGACAGTCATTGCAAAGGCACGACTCAGCTTTTGCACACATACGCATCTGTGCAACGCAGTAAATCGATCGATTTTTCGCATTTTCAGATCGATTTACACATATCGCAATTACACACAGAGCAGTAACAGCACTTGAATCAGCGTTGAGCTCATATACGACATTCATACATACACTGCGAAGGCACGATTCAGCTTTTGCACATTTACACGTCTGCGTGATGCAGTAAATCGATCGATTTTTCGCTTTATCAAATCGATTTACATGTATCGCAATCACATACACTGCAAAGACACGACACAGTCTTTGCTCATATATACAGAACGACAGCAACGTCTTTGCGCATGCGTTGCAACTCATATACGTCACACACACATACACTGCGAAGGCACGACTCAGCTTTTGCGCATCTACACGCTTGCGTGATGCAGTAAATTGATCGGTTTTTCGCATTATCAGGTCGAGTTACATGCATCGCAATCACATACACTGCAAAGACACGACACAGTCTTTGCTCATATACACAGAACGACAGCAACGTCTGTGCGCACACGCTGCAACTAATATACGACATTCACACAGTCATTGCGAAGACACGACTCAGCTTTTGCGCACATAAACATCTGTGCGATGCAGTAAATCGATCGATTTTTCGATTTTCTGATCGATTTACATGCGTTTGAACTCGAAAGTTCACGTCGAAGTGATCAGCTTTCATCTACATAGATCAAAGCTCATCTAGCTCGCTTAGCTTGATGACTATACAGACAAGTTGAAAGCTCACATTGAAGTGATCAGCTTTCACAATTTTGAGTTGTCTATGTGATCACTTGATCATATAAACAGTTCACGCGCTTGTATGTGCATTCTATCGATGTGACTGTTCAATGAGAAGATATAAAGCAGCGACTTTGGTCAGGTTACATGTTGTTACGATCCTAGCTACGCACCTTCGTTGGTAGCTATGTTGGTGGCTATGTTGATGACTATGTTAATGGCTATCCTGAGAGCTATCGCCGATCGCTCGCCGCTAGAGCATAGGCTTGTTCCGAAGCCAACCCTATTCAGGGTTAGCTTATGTTCTCCTGAGTCATATAGATAGCCGGCCCTTCCCTTCTAGATACTTTCCTTCCTTAGCATTTATATACTCGTTACATTACACCCATATGACTCGCTCTATGCTGGCCCCTAACATTATATAAATGCTCCTTCGTTACAGGCGAAGTGAAATAATCTGCATCGATCCCTTCGAATGCTTCTGCTAGTAGTTCTTTAACCCTCTATCGACTTTGGTCTAGCGGCTTGCGTCCGTGCAGCAGCACTCACCTTCCTCCCCTCGTGAGCTGATTCAGCGAGGATAAACAAAAGATTCGGACTCGTGCGCTGGTCAGCGAGTATAAACAAACGATTGGAACCATCCGACTAGATCAAAGATCAGCGGATTAACCGTTCATTCAGATTCGCAAGGGATTCTTCGAATTTGTTGAACAATCAAACGGGGCCAGTCATAGAACTGCGTGAAGTCTCTACCTCGAGGAGCAAACCCCCAGTGAGCCTGCTTCAATGGCATCGTCAATGCGATGGCCTACCCGCTCTCATCGCCCTACCCACCAGTGAACCTGATCATACGTTCACGTGCAACTAGTGAGCCTGCTACAATGGCGAGCCCAAAGTCGACCTCTTCGATGAGCAAGTCGATCAGTGAGCCTGCTTCAATGGCACTGTTAATGCGATGATCTATCTCCTTATCATTCTACCCACCAGTGAACCTGGTCATACATCCACGTGCAACTAGTGAGTCTGCTACAATGGCACCTTCCGTCAATGCGATGACCTACCTACCCACATCGCCCTACCTACCAGTGAACCGGTCTGCCGACTCGTTCGCGTGCAACTAGTGAGCCTGCTTCAATGGCACTTCTACCTCGCATAGTGAGCCTGCTACAATAGGCATTTCGATTCTACACAAGGCTAAGGAAATACATTCATGCGGACATGAATCGTTGAAGGGGGGGGGTAATGTTACGATCCTAGCTACGCACCTTCGTTGGTAGCTATGTTGGTGGCTATGTTGATGGCTATGTTGATGGCTATCCTGAGAGCTATCGCCGATCGCTCGCCGCTAGGGCATAGGCTTGTTCCGAAGCCAACCCTATTCAGGGTTAGCTTATGTTCTCCTGAGTCATATAGATAGCCGGCCCTTCCCTTCTAGATACTTTCCTTCCTTAGCATTTATATACTCGTTACATTACACCCATATGACTCGCTCTATGCTGGCCCCTAACATTTGCATGACTGTAAGTTATGTTGAAATTTTGCAAATTAGTAGGCGAAGGCTTGTTTAGGCTGCGTTTATCATGAAGAAAGTGACTATTTCCACGTTGAAGAGTGACTAATCTCGAATCGAACTATCCTCGCCTAATGCAAGGTATATTAAAACCTTCGCCTTCGCAACAATTCACCCATCATAGGCACTCGCCTTTAATCATGCTCTTTACCCATTT
>JAABUH010002020.1_pt1 | contig 20532 bp, 23 predicted proteins | sample 5559121 | NCBI WGS metagenome assembly JAABUH01 (sample SAMN10711871, study PRJNA513364) | rock metagenome | isolation source: Antarctica rocks | place: Antarctica: Victoria Land, Battleship Promontory nord | collected 2015-12-28
GGCGCGAGCGTGGTGCGCGACAGCGCGCGGCGCAGCTTGGCGCCCTGCGTGCCGCCGGGCGGCGCGGCGGGGCCGGGCGGCGCGCCGCCGCCATCACCGCCGCCGTCGCCGCCGTTGGCCGGGGCGGGCAGGGCACCGTTGGGCGGGTCCGCCTGGCGCGCACGCGCGCGTGGCAGGCTTGGACATGAGCGCTGCGCTACAGCTGGGCGTCCTACGTCTGTGGCGCGGGCCTAGCCGCGCGGTACGGCTGAGGGGCATGCCGCAGCGTTGCCAACAGTGCAGAGCGTGTGCGCGCGAGCGCTCGGCGCGTTTGCTCGGCGCGTTTGCTCGGTGCGAGCGCGGGCTGCCGCCTGGCAGCGCGCTGGCGGCAGGGACACCGCACCATTCATCATCCATCACTTCTTTGCCTGCCTTATATAAGGCAGGCAACGCCGGGCTGCGCAGGGCCCCCTCGGCAGAAGGGGCGAAGCAGACTTGGTGGGGCGGGTCGCAGGTTGCCTTGGCGGCACACTCACGGCCACAGCGGCGCACTGGCGAACAGGGCAACAGGCATGGATAGAACAGCAAACACAACAAAGTAAATGATCAAGTCCTCTGTTGCATGCAGCCGCCAGCAGCGCAGGGGCCGCGGGCCGCGCCTCGGCCAGGTAGGCGAAGAAGCTCTGGTAGGGCAGCTCGGAGATGGCGTCGCGCGCGGCGCGCATCGCCGGCGAGTTGGCCTGCGCCAGGCTGCGCGCGGCGCGCGCCACGTGCGGCGGCGGCGGCGGCGCCGGGCGGCCCGGCGGCGGCGGCGGCGCAAGCAGCACCACCACAATGCCCACGTCGTCTACCAACACCTACGCGCCGGCGACAGGGTAGGTCATGGACGGAACCCCATACACCAGCGCCTGCGCGCCGGCAACAGGGTGCGCTATGGACAGGAAACCCGTCCACCGGCAGCTGGGCGCCGACCCGCGCCGTCTCACTCCGCTGCAAGCTGCTCGGCCGCTTGGCGCCAGTCGACTTGATTTTGCGTTTCCGCTCCGTTTCCGCTCCGATCAAAAAGCGGCTTTCGGGCAGGGAGGGGCGGCCGCGGGCCGCCGGGGCGCGCCTCCGGCTGCAGCAGCTTCCAGCGCTCCTGCGCCTCCAGCGTGAGCGCGTCCGCGCAGCTCCAGCCGGGCCAGGGCCGCCGGCGCCAGGCGGCCACAAACTGCGCCACCTCCTCCACCGCCATCACCTCCCACAGCCCGTCCGTGGCCACCACCTGCCGCCCCGCGCGCGCCGCTGCCGCTCAGATTAGGTCAAATTGGGCTCAAACTAGTGTGTTGAAATAGCTTGGAACATGGCACGCCCGCCGCCCGCGCGCTCAGCAGCGCGCCGCCGTGCGCGCAGACAGCACGCTGCAGCATGTGACTCCGTCGGCAGCGGCACACGCCCACAGAGCGTGCGGCGCTCAGGGCGCTGCGCCAACAGCTCCGATGCGTCCTGTGGCCCACGGGCGGCGCAGTATGTGCGGCGCACGCCCTGTATAGACCGGTGGGCCCGGCTGCACCAAGAGCAGTCCTGCGGCGCGAGCGCGCCTTCGCAAACCCCATGAACCCTACCCTGGCAGGGCCGCCGGCGGCGGCCGCACCAGGAACTGGTCCTGCGGCGAGAGCGCGTGCGTTGCGAACGTGGGCACGGCGCTGACGCCGAGCGCGTGCGCGAACGTGTCGCCCAGCGAGCGCGACATGGCCAGGCCGGGCGTGTTGGCGTTCGCGCCCGAGCCGTACACGCGGAACGGCCCGACGGGCGTGCCGCCGCCGCTGCGCAGCCGCCGCACCGACCCACCCGTCGCCTCGATGCGCGCCCTCTCCTGCGCGCGGCAACGGGGCCTTGCCCGACCCTGCGTGCCCGCCGCCGGCCCTGCCCGGCGTCTGCGCCGCGCTGCGGCCGCTGACGCAAGGTCCGGTGCCTGCCAGGCACCGCCTGCCAGGCATCCATGCCACCAGACACTCGCTCCGGCGTTTTCAGATCAACACCCTTACGGCCTGCGAGGCAGCCCTGCGACGCGCGCGCTATGCATGTGCGCCGTCTGGGGCGGTGCTCGCGGGCTGCGGCACACAACCACAGTTGCACGCCAAGGCCGCGGCGCGCGTCGGGCGTGGGAGAGGGCGGCGCGCGCGCGCACCCCCGGCAGCTCCGGCTTAGCGTCCTGCGTGAGCTGGATGGCCTGCAGGCGGTCGCCGGGCGCGGCGCGCACGACGATCGCGCGCGAGTCGCCCACGTTGGCGGTCGCCACCTGGTCGCCGGCCACCAGCGCCAGGCAGGCGGTCGTGCCGCTCAGCCGCGCGTCGAAGCCGCACGCCGCCGCGTCAGCCAGCTTGCGGTCCACCTGTGAGCGCGCGCGCGCCGGCGCGCTCAATCCTGGAGTTCATTATTGGGCGGTTTTGAACCTCACAAGGCTGCAGCCTGCCGGGCCGCCACCGCGCGGCGCCGCCCCCAGCTACCGCGCCCCTCCCATGAGCACGTCAACGTGCGAGTAACCAGCGCGTGCTCGACGGGCATCCGCGGCAGGGCGCGCAGCGCGGCGCGGCGGACCTGCACGCAGGCATCGCGCAGCGCGGCGAGCGGCTGCCGTGTGCCGTCCATGCGCAGGTCGATGCTGGCGCGCCGGCGCGGCCCGCGCGCGCTGCCGGCCGCCTCCGGCGCCATGCGCGCATCGGCTTTCAGCAGGCGGCCCATCTCAGCCGCCGCGTACGCGCTCGCCATGCGGCCCAGCTGCCCGTGGCCGTCAAAGACGGCTGCGACGCGCAGGGTAAGGTCAGTAATCGTGTATGGCGCATCAGCCCGATGCACCAGGCCGAGTGCTTTCAATTGGTTTCAATGAGTGCGTTGGAGCTGGCGGTGCTCTTGTAGAGCCGCTGCACCGCTGCGGGAGCGCGGCCGCTGCTGCCACGACAGCACGCTACCTCGTCCTGCGCCGGGCGCCGCCGCCGGGGCCGGGCGCGCGCCTGCAAACACGGCGCTCGGGTCGCCGTGCAGGCGCGGCAGCACGAGCACGGCGTCCTGGCACTCGCCCTTGGCCAGCGTGGTCAGCCAGCGCGAGCGCTCCGCGAGCGTCATCGTGCGCTCGCTGTCCTCGCCGCTCTCGATTGCCTCCGCGCGCGAAGTCTCGCTGATCCAGTAGAAGCAGGGCCGGATGCCGACCTGCGCCACCAGCGCGCCCTCCTGCGCCGGCTCCTCCTCCTCCTCCTTCACCTCCGGCGCCCCTGCGCGCGCACGGCTTGAGCGTCGCGCTCCGCTCCCCCCCTTTTCTGTCTGTCCCCACCCCCAGCGCGCCTGCGGGGCCGGCAGCCCCGCCGACGCGCTATGCACGCACGGAACTGCACACACTCCTGCTTGGTCCGCCGGCCGTTACAGAGTGCAAGCGTCCCCAGGGCGTGCTTGTGTCCGACAGCAAGGCCTCTGGTGACTGCATAACTTGGTTGGCTTGGCCACGCCGCAGGCCCAAGCACACCCTCAGCAGGGCAAGAGTGTGCGGGGACAGGTGCGCTGCAAGCGCTGTGCGGAGCGGCCCGGGCTGCGGACCTCCGCCAGAGCACAGGTTGCCCATGCCGGCCCGCCCCGCGCACGGCGCAGCTCCGCGCTCCTCACGCGCTGGTTGGCGCCAGCAGCCCGGCCCCGGCAGGTCCCCGTGGCGCTGCCACGCCCATCGCCGGAGGCCCTCGCACGGCACGCTATCGGCACAGCGGGACTGCGTGCACCGCTCCGCGGCGTGCCTGCGCGCGCTGCGCTGTGCGCTCGGGACTGTGCGGAATGCAAGGCGCAAAGCGTGCGGCTCCTGCAGCAGCCTCCGCGGCGTGGAGCGTGTGCTGGCGCAGCACGCGCCGCCAGCGCCGAGCCCTAGGCCTGCACGGGGCCGCGCATGGGCTCGCAGTCACGGCTAGGGTTGCCGCAAGGCCGGCCTCGCGCTCTGCATGGCGCCTGTCATAAACTGGTCGCTGGCAAGCACAAGGCGCCCGCTGCCCTGCTGCGCTCCCCGTGGCTGCCGCGTGTTGCACAAGACGTGCACCGGTGCGCGCCCAGCCAATACTGCACGCGCCGGCAGGATGTGATATGCAGCGTGTCACAGCACCTATGTGGCCTCAGGGACGACGCTAGGCACTGGCCCCAGAGCTGGTCACAGAGGCACCAGAGATGAACAGCAGGCCTATGGCCTAGAGCCGTTTGGCACGTTACAAGGCCGGGCGTGATCCGCTCACTCGTATGAGTGTCCCAGTCGTCCTCAGCAGCTTCGCCACGCTCGCTGCCGCGTTCGAGTGTCGTGCCTGCCGCCTTAAGCCGCCTTGAGGATATACAGCTCGCTTTTACGGAGAGGCGCGACCTACGATGCAAGGCAGAACAGCAGAGCGATCGCACGGAGCTGTGGGCCCGGCTGCGTCTTGCGGACCACCCGAGACCCTGACACATGTGTGCAGGGCTTGTGATGCTGGCCATTGCCACTGATGCAGAGATGTTGGGCCTCGCACATGTAGGCCGAGTGCAGGCGCTCTTCATCAGACTGCGAGCCATCTCTTTTTATATTGCCTCCCCGCGCCCCTGAGCCTGCAAGCGTGTCGTGTGCTGGCACGCGCAGTCGTGCTTCGGGAATCAGTTGACACTCAGCAAGCGAGTGTCGCTATTTAGTCATATCAGCCTGCAAGCTCCGTGCCACTTTGCCAGCCTGCACCCAGTCTTGCAGCTCCGACGGACGACTAGCACCCATGTAATCAAAACCGACGACGCGTGCTGACGGCAGCATGGCGCAAAAGGACACGGAGGAGAACGGCACGGCGCTGCCGCCGCTGCTGGAGCCCAGTGCGGCGGCTGCGCCGGCCGCGCCGGAGAGCGTGGCCGCGGCGCTGCTGGGCCAGACGCAGGACGCGATGGGCGCGCTCGCGGTCGGGCGCGCGTCGCGGGAGCCCAAGAAGCGCTACGCCTTCTGGGAGACGCAGCCCGTGTCGCAGTTCAACGAGCAGGCGGCGGCGGTGCGCGCCTGGCAGCGGCACCGGCTCGGCAATCGCACGAGGCCCCCTGGCCCGGTGCCCGCTCAGGCCGGTGCTGTTGGCCGACAAGAGGCCAGTCACATCGCCGCAAGGCGCGTCGTCTGTAGCTGAGCGGCCGCGGCGGGCGTCCAGCACCCCTTTGTGAACACTGGCCGAGCAGCACGCTGCCATTTTTCCTGGGCTGTGTGACTGCCAGGCGGGCCTCTCACCCTTCCTTCTGGCTTGCTAGTCAACACAAGAGCGCAAGATTTGAGCGGGGGGTGTTGAAGAAGCGTGCACTGCCGCTCACACGCTGTGGCAGACTGCACATACTCAGACAGGCAGGCGGGGCCGCAGCCAGGCTGCGCGCGTTTTCAAACCACAACAGGCCGAGCGCTGCCTGACAGCCGCCCTCGACCGCGGCGCTCGCAGGCAGAGGAGGGCCCCATCGACGCGCCCAAGTCGGTGGCCGACGTGCGGCCGGAGCCGTACGCGCTCCCCAAAGAGTGCGCCGCCCCAGGCGCCGCGAGCACTTGCCCTGCCCAGCGCCGCAGCGCTGCCCAGCCGCTGCTTTGCGCCATTGCCGCTGCGCGTGACGTTGGGAGCACGGGGCGCGTCTGATGGCGCGGCCCGCCCTCGCGCAGGTTTGAGTGGTCCACCTGTGACGTGAATGACAAGAAGACGGTGGAGGAGGTGCGCGCGGCCCAAGCCGGCGAGCCGGGAGCGGCGGGCGTCAGGTTGTGCGCTCGGTTGAGGCTGCGGGGTCCCGGGCAGGGCGCACGCCGCGGCGTAGGGCAGGGTGTGGGCGCTTGCCGCCTGTGAGTGCGCGGGGGCGGCGCGCTCTGCCCAGATGCGCCCTTGCAAGCGCCAGCCGCGTGTCCGCAGACCTGGCGGGACTAACGCCAGCGCGCGCGTGCAGATCTACCAGCTCCTGACGTTCAATTACGTGGAGGACGACGACAACATGTTCAGGCACGCCCGCGACGTTGCTGGCCGTGCTCCGCCGCCCGCACACGCGCTGTGTGCCCGGTGGCCGACCTGTCCGTGCTGTGCGTGCTGCTTGTGGCGGAGGCACATGTCGCAGGTCAGCATCGCGCGAGGCGTCCCTGCAGGTGTGGCAGGATCTGCACCAGTGACATGCGGGCGTGTGTCAGCCGCCCGTGGCGTCTGCGCACACAGTCCCCTCCTGCGCGTGCAGACTGCCCACAGGTCTGCGACGGGCGCTGCGGCCGCCAGGCACGGCGGCGGGCGCGGGCGCCGGCGCGCGCCAGCGGGCGCTGGGCTGCGCCGCTGCCGGCCGGCGCTCGCGGACGGGCGCTACGGTGCGCCCGGGCGCGCGTGCACCCACGCGCGGCGCGTCCGCGCGCAGGTTCGACTACTCGCAGGACTTCCTGAAGTGGGCGCTGCAGCCGCCGGGCACGCGCGGCGAGTGGGTGCTGGGCGTGCGCGTGGCGGCCAGCGGCCGCCTGGTCGGCTTCATCACGGCGGTGCCGGCGCGCGTGCGCGTGCGCGCCGCCGGCTTGGCCATGGTGGAGATCAACTACCTGTGCGTGCACAAGAAGCTGCGCGCCAAGCGCCTGGCGCCCGTGCTGATCAAGGCGCGGCCCCGCGCCGCGACTGCGGGCCAGCCCGCGCAGCAGCCGCGTCCCACTTTTTTACTTTTTACAATATATACAGTTTATACATATTGTCAAAACCGGGCTGTCCAGCGGGTTGGGTGTGCATTGCCGGCGGCGCGGCTTTCACTCCTGCAGGCGCAGCGCCTGCAGGCACGCCTTCTACTGTGGTGGGGCAGCTGGCGGCTGGGGGTTGCGCCAAGCTTGATTTATACGCTCTTCTCTCTCCTCGCCGCTCGCCACTCTTCAGGATGCGCTGGCTCCGCTCGCGGCGGCAAGCCCTGCGATGAGGCGCCGACAGCCGCGGGGCGCGCGCTCGCGCGCAGGAGATCACGCGGCGCGTGAACCTGGCGGGCATCTGGCAGGCCGCGTACACGGCCGGCGTGGTGCTGCCCAAGCCCGTGGCGACCGCGACGTACTGGCACCGCGCGCTGCAGCCGCGCAAGCTCATCGCCGTCAACTTCACGCGGCTCGCGGCGCGCCCCGACGCGCAGGCAGCATTGTGGCTGCGGCCAGACAAGTCTGCATTGGGAAAGGGCGTTTGTTGCGTTCCTGCCAGCAGCTGGGGGTGGCCGCCCTCGGTCACATGCGCTCCTTTGGGCGCTATTCGAGAGAGGCCGATGTTCAGCGGCTGCAGATGCAGCCTGGCGTTGCCTGCCAGGGCTCAGACGCGCATGTGCTTGTCTTGTATGTGCATCCACAGCGCCATGTGCAGGGCAGCGCGTGATGGGTCGACCGCTGCCGCGCAGCCGCGGATGACCATGGCGCGCACGATCAAGCTGTTCAAGCTGCCGGCCGAGCCCGTGACGCCCGGCCTGCGGCCCATGGAGCAGCGGGATATCCCGCAGGCGCGCCCGGCCGCAGCCGCCCTGTCAGCCCATGGCGCCGCGCGCGCCTGCCGTGCACTGTGTGCTGTTCCTCCGCGGTTGACGCCATCATGGGCGCATGCGCCGCAACATGCAGCGGTGTGCTCCCGCTGCGTGATTATCCCCTCCTTCCAGCACCCTCCTGTCCTGCAGCATGGCCCTGGGACCTCTCTGGCGCGATCGCCCTATCCTGCTGATCCCCAGTGCGGTCCACCGTGTCTCGTATTTGTGAGCTGCAGCATGCGGGGCCGCTTAAGAACAGGGAAAACATAGTTTTGGGGCTAGAGCTTATGTAGGGCCGCCCACAAAGAGGGTAGGCAGGGGTTTCGAGGACTGAACTTAGGGTAGGGCGGGGTTGAAAGGGCGGGCGCGCAGGTGGTGGCGCTGCTGGACGCGTACCTGGCGCGCTTTGAGGTGGCGCCGCAGTTTGACGCGGGCGACGTGGCGCACTACCTGCTGCCCATCCCGGGCGTCGTGCACTCGTACGTCGTCGAGGCCGACGGTGCGCCGCCCCTGCACACGCTGCCCAAACGCCGCGCCAGCCTGTGCGCTCGTGCGCCGTCGAGATTGGCGGTGGGCCGTACTGTGACCGACGCCGGGAGTGCCAGGCGTCTGGTGCTCACCTGTGCCGGCTGCCCGGGCACACCAGCGAGTCCTTTGAACAGGCAGGCGTGCTCGCAATGTGTGTGATCTGAGAGCTGCCGGCACTGGCCGATGTCCTAGCCACAGAAGGGGCACCAGGACTGCCTGCGGGAGCCCATGTATAATGCATGTCAAGCGTCCATGGAAAGAGGGTTTAAAGTGATACAGGGAATGAGTGGTTGCTTGAGCGCGTGCACACCGCCGCCGCGAGCCGCGCGTTCACGCCGCGCGTTCACGCCGTGCAGACGGGCGCCTGACCGACATGCTGAGCTTCTACACGCTGCCGTCCACGGTGATCAACAACCCACAGCACAGCCGCCTGGCGGCCGCCTTCCAGTACTACACCGTGCCGGCGGCCACGCCGCTCGCGCAGCTCATGGGCGACGCGCTGGTGCTGGCGCACAACACGTGCGCGGCCGGGCAGCTGTGGTAGGGTATGGTAGGGCAGGGCGAGGGTCACCCCAGCGCGGTGGTGCTGGCGCACAGCACGTGCGCTGGCCGGCACCAAGGTGCCTGGTCGAGGGCGGGCCTTCAGTGTCGGTTGCGACTGCCATGTGGATTCCTGCTTCGCCCCACAGGCTGCGGTGTACACGTTAGCATTCCCGCGGCTGCGGCCCGAGGCGCTCTGCCTGCCTGGGGAGACGCCGCCGCGCGGGGCAGGAGGCACTGACGCCGCCTGCTGTGCTCGCGCTCAGGGGCCACGACGTCTTCAATGCGCTCGACATCTTTCAGAACAGCGAGGTGTGCCCATGCACCCAGCCCTGCAGATGGTTAGGGCTGTCCTGCCACGCATGTGGCGTCAGACATGACCCCATCGAAGGCCTCTTGGATAGGGCGCTCACCAGGGCTATTTAGCTCTGTGGCCTGCATGCAGCGCGCGCTCAAGCGCTCCGCACTGCTTGTCATTGGGAGCGCACCGCAACGGGCAATACAAGCGCGGACACGTCTCTTGACCGTGCCAGCCGGGCAGCGCCGCGCACACGCGCGCCGCCGCGCGGCAGGTGCTGAAGCAGCTGAAGTTTGGCGTCGGCGACGGGCGGCTGCGCTACTACCTGTACAACTGGCGCGTGCCCGACGAGCTGCAGCCGTCGCAGGTCGGGCTGGTGCTGCTCTAGGTTAGGATTGGGGCCTGCAGCCGTTGCAGGTCGGACTGGTGCTGCTCTAGGCCGGCGGGCCAGGCGTCTGTGTCATGCAGCGGGGTTAGGAGGCTAGGTTTCGTGCCCGCCGCGGCGGCCACACGATGATCCCTCCCCGCTTCTCTGGGACGGCTCCGCACGCCGCCTGGGTGGCGAGCGGCATCGGCCGTTCCGGACGCGCGTGCTGTCACGGCGGCAGCACGACGGGGTGCCTGCGCCTGTCAGCGGGGCGGGCAGCAGCCCATGCGCCTCTGGGCGCCCCCACGCTACCAGACGGGCGGCGCCTGCGGGCGGCGGCCCTGGCAGCCGCCTGCGGCCTGGCAGGCCATGACTGATCGTCACCCTACCCTGCAGTCATCGCTTACATGCAGTTGAGGGTGCACCGGCCGGCCATTGCTTGGGCGCGGCCGCGGCCGCCAGAGGTCACCTAGGTGATGCAACCCTGGGCCACAGAGCAAGCCCAGCTGCACGCCAACAGCACAATACTCCCAGGCTGGCGCATGCGACACGCAGCGTTTATGGAACAGCTGCGATGGGGCGGCTCAGCAGCTGCGCCTGCGCGGGCGTATGCGTACACTTGAGGCTGGTTCTGCTTGTCAGTTAGCATTGTCTGTCGGCCTTGTTCAGGCTGTGTGTTAGACGCGCACAGCATCGCGTCCCCCGTGCCGCGCGCGAGTTGAGCCTGCTGAGACTGCCGTCTCGGCTCGGTATTCCGATGTGCGTAACAAAGTGCGTTGGCTGAAATGTTATCTGTGCCTGCTCGCGCCTGTGAGTGCCGCTGCCTGCCAGGGCTGATGATGCCGCGGGGGATCGAGACTATCGAACGCCTGCAGCATTCGCCACGCCTGGCTCCACCTTGTGCAGACTGGTGCCACGCAGGACCATGACACTGCGCTGTGTGCCACTCACATGCACCCTGCCTTACATGGCTGAGCAGAGCAGGCACGCAGCACTCTGCCCACCTTCAAGCACGCGCACATGATTGGGTTGCGGCGACAGGGATAAGCCCAGTGACCCTGCTCCCGCACTTCACCCCGCTTGCGGCTGCACCCCCTCACCCTGGCCGCCCTCGCCCGACCGCGGCGCGCGGGCGTCCGCCGCACCTGCACCTGCGCGCAGAGATGCCACACACGCCTCAGGATGCTGCAAGGCAAATCATGAGCGCAACGGGGTGATGCAAGCAGACTGGTAGGGACTGTGCAGGAGAGCTTGGTAATTGGCACCAAATACTCCACACTGCCACCGCAATCTGACCTGCAGCATCACTACCACGACGCCATCGGGCGGCGCCCCTTACACCGCAGTGCAGGCTGCCCGCCAACAGATCTCCGCACTGCTCCTGCCTCACACAGCCGCCCCGAGGCGGCACACCCTCTCCTCACGCTCCGCCCCGACACACCGCCGCCCAAGACCGCCCTAACACACCGCCACCTGCTGTCTAGAAAGTGTGCTGCAGCAGCCAGGCTGCGCTCAACAGCATGCGCCTCCAAGCCCAGCCGGCACGCCCAGCCGGCACGCCCATGGAGAAGAGCAGGCGCGCCTCTGCCGTGCGCAGGCGCCTGGCCGCCCGCCTACGTCTGCAGGCCCTCCTTGACGATGTCGTAGGGGATGGCGGTGACCGTCTCCATGGACACGTTCTCCAGCATGAAGCCCTCGCGCGGGCCCTTGGGCATGCGCTTGCACACGGGCATCGGCTCTGCGTCGCACGGCAGCCCCGACCATTGAGGCGCGGCACGCCCATGGGCGCTTGGGCGTCTGACAAGGGAGGCAGCCACACACTCCGCAGCTGCACGTGAACATGCTCACGGCGGCTCTGGTAGCTTGGACACGGCAGTGCACAGCGTGCTGCGCTGTTGCCAGCAGAGCAGCCTGAGGCACGGTAACGTACATCCGCCAGGCTTCCGGGCCACGCGCGAGGGCAGCGCTGGCCGGCCGCCGCAGGGGCCCGCGGCTCGGGCAGGGCGCGGGCGCGCGCGCACCGCCCGCCTCCTTGGCCGCGTGCTTGGCGGCGTCGTTCTCCTTCCGCCGCCGCAGGAACTCCTCCTTGCAGCGGCTGGGCGTGACGTGCTCAACGCGCACATGGATGCGCTTGTTGATTATCCGCCCGTTCACCTGCTTGTTGACCTCCACGCCCACCGCGCGCTTGGTCACATTCCAGATCACACCCGTGCGCCCGTGGTACACCTTGTGCGGCATCCCCTGCGCGGCGGCGCGCGCGACGCCTGAGCAGCCGCTCGCGCCCCTGCAGGCCGCCCCAGCGGGACGCGGCGCCGCTTGCCGCCGCACGCTTGATTCGCCGTTCGCTCTCGCTCTGCTCGGTGCGCGTGCCAACCCCTAGTCTCCAGCTAAAGAGCGCTTTCTCTGGCGCTGTCGCAAACTACCAATGGTGGACCGGACGCACGTGCTGGACCTTCGCCTGCTGCCTCCATCCCTCTACGCTCGCGCAGAGTGCCCAGCCGTGCGCTGGCACCGCTTGCTATTATAGTGCAGAGCAGCGGCCTGCCTCAGCGCAGTGCGGCGCGTCCAGTGTACGCCGCGCAAGCAGCCCCGCCCACCGGCGCGACGCGGCGGGCTGCGGCGACATACCTTCTGCACGGCGGAGTTGACTTTGATGTCCACATAGTCGCCGATGTGGTAGGTGCGCAGGTAGACGGACAGCGGGATGTAGCCCTTGCCACGGAACGGCCGCGAGAAAGAGTCGCGCGTGCGCGCGCGGGTACCGTGGCCGGCCGGCATCCTGACTGCCGCTGCGCTCCCCCGGGCCTCCTTCCTGGGCCTGCTGCCCTCTGGAAAGCGAGGCGGCTACGGTGCCCTGGACCTAGCAAAGCCCTCGCACTGGAGCGTAGTTTCTGAATGAGGCTGTCGTGATGCGTGATCACCACCACCATCAGCACAAGCACGCCAGGTCTAGAGAAGAGACGTTGAAGTGCGTTGCAGTAGCAAAGGCGTTCAATGGCGCCCAGCGCACAGGGGCTGCGGGCGCCGGGTGCACAGGCACGAGCGGCGGCGCGGTCCACCCTCCCTGGTCAGCGGCCTGCGGTCAGCCGGTGCCGCACGCGGCAACGGCAGTGCGTGGCAGCCAGCGCTAACGGTGCCGGCAACTCGCGAGTCATTCGCGGCAAGTGCTACATTACTCGCGATGTGCGCTGGGGTGCTGCGCTGCTCTCTGCAATGGCAAAAATGCACAGGGCCGCGCAAACTGCCAAAGTTTCACGCTCATACTCAGGCGCTGCGCGCAGAATATTGACACCGACCAGATCATTCCCGCAGAATACCTCACGCTCGTGCCCTCCAAGGTAAGGCACAGCCTACTGGCGCGAGGCTGCTTGCTGTCTCCTATGCCAGCTCCAGCTGGTCTGCAGTGTCGGGCCTCAACCTGCGCATGTGCGGCGGCGTGCAGCCGGAGGAGTATGAGAAGCTTGGAAGCTATGCCATGATAGGCCTGCCGACCGAGCTGTATACCACACGGTGTGCTGCACCGGCCCCTTCACACGGGTAGCTGGGTGACGCCCCTTGTGTTACATCCATAAACACCGTGTCCGCCATGCTGTGACTGGCCCGCCGACAGACCCAGACCGCCACTACCTCAGTGAAACTCAATAGGCTGTCGTTGACCCTCCATCCCACTCTGCTGTGAGCCCACCAGCGCGGCACCACCCCGTCTGTGCTGCTGCTCAAGATATTGCTTTGCAGTGCGTATCTGAGCAGTTCACGTTCGGCACAGCAACACCGTATGGCGCAGGTTCATTGAGGACAATGAGATGAAGACAGAGTACCCGGTGGTGATTGGCGGCGAGAACTTTGGCTGCGGGTCCTCGAGGGAACACGCTCCGGTCGCGCTCGGCGCGTCAGGTGTGGGGCGCAGCAGCGAGCAGGCTAACGATGCCTGCAGTGCTTTCGGCCAGGCAGGCGAGAATGACAGTGCTTGTAGTCGATACTGCTAGACTGAACGCCCTGCGCGCTCCTCGTGCAGCAAGCAGGACAAGAGCTAAGGTCTGGTGCTGGGAAGTGAGCTAAGAGCTTGGGTTCGTCTGAAGGCTCGGCTTTTGCCTGATGCTGGGAAGCGCGCGGGGCGCAGGCGCAAAGGTGGTGGTGGCGCAGTCGTTTGCGCGCATCTTCTTTCGGAACTGCGTGGCCACGTGCGCGCCCCGGCGTTTGCTTTTGCACAGCGATGTAGGGGCGGCGAAACAGCAGCTCTGTGCATGGCAATGTGGGGCAGCGAGACAAGGAGCCAAGCTCTCTACACCTCTGCGAGCCCCGCAGCAGGCGCCTGCCATGACATTCGATGTCGCTCGGACAGGCCCGCCTTGCTGCCTGTGAAGCTGTCTTCGCTTGCTGCAGGGGCGAGCTCTACCCGTGCGAGACGGGCGTCAGGCTCTGCGAGGAGCTGGAGACAGGCGCGCCCCGCCGCCCGACCCAACCCGCCGCGCAACGCTGCGCGAGGCACGAGGCCTGGGCGGCCGCGGCGAGCGCCGCCGGGGCCGCCCGGAGCCGGCCGCGCGGCATGCCTGTCCTTGCGCGCGTGTGGCTGGTGCAGCTACAGGTAGGCCCTAAACCCTACCCTATACGCGAGCGCGCGCGGCCAGGCCGCGAGGTGGAGGTGGACATGGACCGCGACGTGCTCACCGACCTCGCCTCCGGCAAGGAGTACCCACTCAAGCCGCTCGGCGAGGCGCGCTGCCCAAATTCTAACCCTATAGCCGGCGCGCTCGTGCATGCCTGCTGGCCTGGGCGCGGCGGGTGTGTGGTCAGGCTGACGGTGGACCTGCCGTGATGGCGCCCAGCGTGTGCTGTCAGGCAGGCGGAAGCTGAGCCGGCGTTGGCGAGCGGTGACAGAGGCCAGTGCTGCTGCACGATAAGCACAGCATGCACATGTCATTCCCTGTGTCTGCGTTCACCTAAGTGGCTGTGAAGCTGTTTTATGAATGTCCTGGACCTATAGGACAGACACGCAAGTGATGCGGGCGTGGCGCGGCAGGCGGGGCCGGTGGTGGACGCTGGCGGCCTGTTCGAGTACGCACGGCAGACTGGCATGATCAAGGCCGCATGAAGAGGGCTGCAGCAGCTGGCTGCTTGGGCAGTGCGCTTGAGGCGGCCCCAGGCCGGTGGGCAGCAGCGCGCTGTTGCCGTCCGCCGCGCTGGCAACCACGCTACTCTGTGCTTTGGCTGCTGTGCATATGTGGCAGGTAGCCTGCTGCGCACGCTCTTGGAGCTCGTGCACGGCTATGCAAGTGCGCGTCTGGCGCTACGCCCTCTGTGCCAGTGTATTCTGAGCAGTGTTGGGAGGCAGTGGTATGTGCGCATGAGCATGCTCCATTTTTACGTGTTACAGCAGCAGCATTGGCTCTCTCATGCCACTATGACCCGCACGCGTGCGGCAGACGCGCACCGACTATGAGCTGTGGCACGCAGCTCGCTAGACCAGACACTGAACCAGACGCGGACACTCTTGCGGCCTGCACTGTACAAGCAGGCTCATGGAAGCTCTACCCCCTCAGCCTTGAGCTCCTTTTCCGCCTCGCGCTTCGCCCACGTCAGGATGCTCGTGTCCGGCTTGGCGTTCAGGCCAAAGCCAAGCATGCACACCGCGATGACCCACGTTGCATACCTGCGCCGCAGCAGCCCTCTGCCGTCAGTGAAAGTGCGCTGTTCAGGAGCAGCTGTTCAGGCGCCTGCACCTGAGCTTGTCATGAAGAGACGTCTCACAACACGCACCGCACGCGATCCGCGCCAGCCCCGCACGCAGGCAACCTCCTGCCCACGCAGGCCACCCTCTTGCCTCAACGTGCTGAGCTAAGGCACTGCCCCACTACGGCCAGGAGAGATGCAATGCATCCCAACACCCAGCCCTCACCACTGCACTCTGCTCCAGCCCCTGCCCAGATCAGCTTAAGAGTGTGCACCTGCTCTACAGCGTGACTGTTTGTGATAAACAGCAACCTTTGCGATGGAAACTCCCTTCTGTTGCTAGTGGCTCCGCCCCTAGCAACTAGAGCCGCTCGTTTGCACAGGCAGGTCAAAGTGGAATGCTGCCATCCAGAAAGCAGCAGCGCACACGGGAACCCCCAAACGTGGCCCACTCGCGCAACACTCTGCTGCTAGGAAAGTTGAGTTGCGAGCACACAACACGCACACCGCCAGCCCGCTGCCACCCCACAGCAGGAGTCAGAAGCGCGCACCAGGGCGCCTCCCAGCTCTCCCACTTGCGGCGCTGCCCTGGCGGCGGCGGCGTCTCGTTGAAGAGGTATCCGCTCGGCTCGTGTTTGCCTTCAGACCAAAAGCTGTTGTTGTGGCTGTCTCCCGCGCGCGGCCGCAGGTTGCGCAGCGCTGCAGGGCGCAACCGCGGCAGAAAAGACATATTGGAGCGCGCAGCTGCGCGCAAATGTTGATACACGCAGTTGCGGCAAGCTTCTGGCCTGGCGCTCTCTGCACTTTTCGCAAGGGGGCTGCTAAAAGGCCAGGCAAGCTTGCCCTCCCTCACTGCAGAGTACAGAGGCGAGCTGCTACGGGAGGTCTAGGGGGCCAGCCCTCTCGTGCTCCTCCACCAGGCTGGCGTGGTGCAGCCTGGGCGTCGAGTCACAGCTGAGGCACGCCAAACCCCCACCAGCGAGTGCCCCAGCAGAGCACGCAGCGAGCCAGGCTTGGGGGAGCACAACTGCAATGGGCGCCCTGCCACTTGCACCAGCAACCTTGGCGGCGCAGCGGTTCTCAGCGCAGACGAGTGCGACCCGCGCGTCTGTGCCCTACTGGCTGTGCGGCATTGTTACGTCTTGGCTGGGCATGTTTACCGCGCTTTGCACCACTGTTTCAATGCATCTGACCGCCTGATGCGCCCGCAGGCTTTGCGCCGAGCTGCCATCACCGAACACAGGCACGCCTTTAGTAGCTGTGCTGGTTGGCGTATGCTTGCGCCTGGCGCAGGGCTGCGTCGGAGCTCGAACTCGAGAACTGCACAGCGCAATGCAAGCCGTGTGCTGCATTGCTATGGAGTCTTGACAACATGTGAGTGCTGCAGGCGCGGCGGTTGAGGGCCGGCGCAGCGCGGACAGCGGTGGTAGCGAGCGCGAGCGCCGAGTCTGGCCCCACGCTGCGGAAGCCCGAGTTGGTCAGCAAGCCAGTCGTGCGCGAGGCCCCGGCAGAGGAGCACGATGCAGCGGCCGCCAAGCCGTCCTCATCCTCTGCCACGACCGCAGCCCCGTGCGACCCCAAGAAAGCCTTGTCGTGGGGCTGCGCCGCGCGCAGCGAAAGCACCAGCGTGTGCCTGGAGGGTCTGTCGCGTCAGAGACAAGCGCGGCTGCAACCTGCGCAGCACGCTGAGTATGCTAGGGGAATGCAAATTGGAAGAGGCAGGACTGCCGTATCGGACGCTGTCCGTGCACGCTGAGCAGGCAGCCCGCAGCACTGCAGGCGGCTTGGCTGCAGAGTGTCCTTCGCCTTGCTGCTGCAGGCGCTGGCGCACGGCGCCCGTCGCCTGCCTGCAGTCTGTGATTTTTGGTCCCGAGGGGCTGCCGTGTGGCTGCCGGGGGGTGCAGACGCACACGGCTTGCAGCGCCGCGTGGCGTGCTGCTGTGCGTGAGCACAGGATGTGCGCAGCAAGTCATTCAGAAGTCCACTTCCTGTGTGCGTACAGCACGTGCAACTGCTGCGCGACGTTGCATGACCAGCAACAGCGCGTGCCGGGAGCCCCTGTTCTTGGGCTCGCGTCCGTCAGCGCTTTGAGCGCCCGTTCTCGCGCCTCACGACGAGGTGGTGAAGGGCCGCCCGTGTGCGCGCGCAGGGCGCGCGGCGTGACGATCGAGTTCCAGCGCTCGCAGGCCAAGGCCATGCAGCGGTACTTCCGCGAGCTCAACGCGCAGAAGGCCGCCGAGAAGGCGCAGTGCGCGCCTGCGCTTCACTCAATGAGCCGCTCTGGCGCTTCATTCAAAGAGCCAGGGCGGCTTTGTTTTGGAGGTCTAGTACGGCTGCAGGACAACAGAGACACCTCAGATCTGTGTTGACATGAGGAGCGGCTGGCGTGCCAGCCAGCAGCTGCTGTCGGCCCCTGCCGCAGTTGCCAAGGCTGTGATTGTGCGCAACTGAGCAAGACGAGCTGCAATACATGACAGTATCAAAGTGGTGCTGGACCTCGCCCTGGTTGGCCAGAGCCCCTGCGTGTCTGCATCGACACGCCTGGCAGCTTGTGTAGACAGGCCTGATGGCCCTGCTCTGCTGCCATCTGCCGTCGCCTCGAGGTGAGCGGGCGTGTGCGTCCGCGCGTGGCAGGGTGTTTGGCTGGACGAAGAAGAACGAGATTGGGAACGGGCGGTGGGTCATGTTTGGCTTCGCGGTGGGCTTGCTGACCGAGTACGCGACTGGCGTGGACTTCATTGACCAGCTCAAAATGATTGTCTCGTTCCTGGGCATTGCGGACGTGGAGTGACCGGGTGTTGGCGCATGCGCGGCTCGCCCGCGCATGCAGTTGGACTCGCGCTGCCCGTGATCAGCGCTACCAGCTGCAGCCTGCAGCGGCGGCAGCCTGGGGCGCGCTGCTTTCCCTCCTGCTGGTGCCCGTGCGAGAGAGAGGGTGCTGGCATCCTGCGACCTGGTTTTGCGCTGGCCTTCTTGTGAGCGTTCTGCTGAGCAATGCAGGCACCGGGCGAGTCAGAGCGTGAAAGTTGACATAGGATGGCTGTGAACTGTACACTGTGGATGCAACAGAGTCACTGCAGTACTTGGTAACAAAGAGTCTTCACGATTGTCCTCTCCCCTTGCATGCGCTCCAACATGGCCATGTTGGAACGCGTGCATGGGGACCATGGTGTACTTACCAAAACCAGGCATGGCTGGACTGGCCGACAGCACTGCCTTCAGAGCAGTGTGGGGCCAACAGCACTCCTTTCACAGCAATGTGGGGGGACCTGCCGGCTCTGCACAGGCTACAGCCTTGCGAAACAGCCAGAAGCGCAGACGTAGCATGCTCATGCAGACTTGCACGCTTGCAAGGTCCTGACTGCAGCACTGCTACTTGGCTCTCATGCTACCTATGCATCCGGACACGGTTAACAACGGACGGCTGCACCTCAAAGTAACCAGATTCCCTGAGGCCAGAGCACCAGCTCAGTTGCACAACCCCGCTGGCCTCACTGGCTAGTCCTACATGGCTGCACACCACACACAGACCATCACAAGACACAGGCTGCGCCGGAAACCCGGCGCCAGCATACTACGCTGGGGTTGTGCATGCCACAGCTCGGCAACGCCTCAAGGGCCTTGGCCTTGCTGCGCCAGCTCTGCGCAATCATCGCACTCGCCGTCGCTGGCATCGTCATCGTCGCCCCAGTCCCCAAACGGCCGCTGCTTGTGGAAGATGCAGCACTCTGCGCGGCGCGCACACGCTCTGTGCGTCAGCGACCCTCGCTCCCTGGTGTCGGCCAGCTTGCACGAGAGGCCGCTCGGACGCACTTTTTGACTTTTTCTTGTTCAAGGCCTCGTTGTCCACCACGTCCTCTGCCCACCGCACCGCCTGCCGGACACGCACGCGTCACTCATGCACAGCATGACTGGGACGGGTATCTGCACAGGTCGTGCCCGCGCGGAAGCGCACCTTCTTTTTCCGCCTGGGTACGAGCCGCAGCGTGAGCACTTCTGCAGCGCGCAGCACCCTGGTAAGCTTTGAAAGCAAGCGTAAACCACAACGGCAGATAGAACAGCACAGCACCTGCAGGCGCGGACTGGGAGGCGTGCTGCGCAGCGCTGCTTGCCCCGTTCTGCAAGCTGGTTACGCTCGAAGTCATGCTCTGGCTGTGCAAGGCGTGCCAGCACAGCAGCTGGATGCTAAGAGCCACGCGCCGCAACTCAAATAGACTTGAAAACTGATCTCCCTGTCTGTCTGAAGTGAGAACAGCTGCGCAGGCGTGCAAAGCAGCCTCCGGATGGATATGCCAGCACGCGGAAGGAGAGGAAAAACTGAAGCCGAAGCTGAACGGCGTGACAGGGGTACATCTAGGGTGCCAAGGGGTGCCAGGCCGCATGTGTTCCTCATCATCATTACTACAAGCACAAAAACACCGGGGGCAGGCAGACGCAGATATGGCGCGGGCGGCTTAGTATGGAAGGCTCTGAGTGCGCGCTCCTCAGTGAACCCAGGCGTGTTCGATTTTAAGCCTGTTTCAGCCAGCTGCAAGCTGTTTGCGGGGCCTGAGCTCGCAAGGCCTGTAAGCAGTGCATCATGACGCTCCTCAGTGAGCATGCCCTGTGCGTGCCGCCGCATGCAGCCTGGATAGCCAGCGCATGCGCTGCAAGCATTGCAGCGCACACACTGTCGGTTACGGATACCAGACGCTTATACCACTGCCAGGCACCCCTCGGCACACCAGCGCACGCGTCGGCGCTGTCACGGCGCATGCCGGGCCATGCACCTGCATGCGCTCACAACGCAGTGCCCGCGCGCTCCCTGCAGCGCGCGCACAGGCGGCCCGCCACCGGGACGCCCTGCTCTGCCGGTCACAGCTTCCCGAGCAGCCCACCTGCACCCCTAAGAGAGACGCCCCCGACGCCCGGCAACAGCCCGCGGCATGCTGCCACCCCCCCCGCCAGCGGCCTCACAGGTAGCCCATGGCCTTCTTGTAGGTCACCTCCTCCTTCCAGGTCACGCGGTCCTCGATCCAGTTGCCGCTGCTGTTGCGCCGCGTCAGGTCCCGCTTGCCCGCCGCGGGTTTGCCTGCGCGCGCGCGTGTTACGGCCATTGCTCGACCCCAGCATCATGCCATGTCCTGCAACTCTTTACGGCTGGCCTGACTTGCCCGCCGCACGCTTGCCTGCGCGCACATTGGCCCTTCCACCCCCGAGATCCTGCCATGTCCTGCATCTGTTGACGAGGCGCCCCGCCTGCCCGCCGCGCGCTTACCTGCTTTTCTGTAGCACCTCACCAGCCATGTCCAACATCCTGACGGCACAGCAGTCCCTGCCACTGCATGCATGATGCTTGCCAACAACACCCTGCGTCTAGGTCTGCCATCATCCCATCTTTTACACTCCAGGTGCTCACAGAGTCACATGACAGTGCTGAGGTGGCTGCTCTGTTTGGCAGCCGCCGTGTTGGCACACGCTGAGAGCACAGGCCGCCGCAGAGCTCCTTCAAGGGAGCAGCCCAAATGCCAACAGCGGCCGGTCTGCTGCAGAGACCGCAGCGCAGCAGACCAGCAGAGGCCGGGCGCGGGCGCGCACCAAAGACCTCGTCCAGCGGGCAGGTCTTCTGGCGCTGCTGGAAGATCTCGTCGGGGTCGACCGCCAGCTGCGCGGCCAGCTG